>Ga0247733_1000049_pt1 | contig 195227 bp, 196 predicted proteins | sample UWRJL043104R2_FD_180932 | JGI IMG/M metagenome (GOLD analysis project Ga0247733, IMG submission 180932) | Plant litter microbial communities from Arlington Agricultural Research Station in Wisconsin, United States - UWRJ-L043-104R-2 | ecosystem: Environmental > Terrestrial > Plant litter >... | reverse complement strand
AGGGGGGAGGGGGGGGGGAGGTGGGATTTACAGTTGGCGCCCATGGCCCGGCGTAGCTTCATGGTCACTGAATCGGCTTCTAGCTCCTTCTTGTCGCTGGTTTGGATTTCCACGGCGTAGGTGCGGATTACTTGCTTGACCTGGCCGCTTTGGAAGGACATTTTCGCTTTGCGCATGACTTTTGTTTGGGGGCCTGTGGTGGGGGTTTTGTTAGTATAGTATGTGTGTTGCCTTCTCTACTGGCGTTACGCATTCTAGACTTGTGACATCGATCCGCTGATATACATGCAGCTCTTCCCCATACCCCCCTTTTCCGTCTTCACATAAGAAAAAGGGTAATGAAACTCACCAGCCCAAACCACAAACACAAACTTGGTCCGCTCGCTATACTCATCGTTCCCCACCTTCATGCGCACATAAGCATACGCCGCCTCGTCGTCGCCCAGCGACGCGCTCATCTCGGCGATGTCGCCCTCGCCCGTCTGCGCCAGCGTCAGATTGTCGCTCGTGGCTGTCGCGTACTTTAGGACCAGCCATGTTAGCGGGGACTTGTCTGAGCGCACGTCTTCGTAGGCTTGCGCGATGTCTGGGTCTGAGAGGAGGTCGGCGGCGGGGGGCATGGTGGGGGAGGGGCTGAGGGGGGAGGAGAAAGTGCGGAGTGAGAGGGGATGGAGGGTGAGGATAGCGAGGAGGGATCTGGAAGGGGATAAGGCGATTGGTTGGGATGGAGTTGTGCGCAGTTGTGTCGAGGTAGGGAGTGAGGTTGCGAGGTAGCGGTGTGGTGGGGTCGGGGAATTGAGGTGCGGCGTTAGCGCGGGGCAGAGCATCTTGAGGTCGGGAACCAATGGCTGAGCAGCGTACCAAGGGCATAAAACGACACATGCTTCAAGAGACTTGTCGACCAAAACGCACTATAAACACCATGAGCACCGTCAGTAGTAGCGAGTCGGCACCAAGATCCAAGCCGAGCGACCGGGATAGCAAGATCGCGGTCTTTGACTAGTCTCTTCTTGCACAGATATGGCTGATACTTGCTCACGAACCCGCAAGTGTCTTTCCTGTGAAACGCATGAACTCCGATGGCACAGTCGCTGACATACTACCGCCCCAAGTATGTACAAAGCGAATAATATAGCGCATCTACTGTAAGCCACAACAAGCCCCGACAAAAGCCATGGAACCACGGTACACGCCTTGTGACTGCTCTCCCTTTGTGTTCCGTATATACATCTACTAGCTTACAATATAGATGGCCGTAAAGCGTAAGCTCATGGATGGGATTCGGCGCCACTTACACGGCCAGAATTTGCCTTAGAACAGAGTCACTAAACTGCATGTTCATAATCAAGACAAGATAGATTGCGCAACTCGCGAACTCCAGGCACCCACAAACATCAAAACAAGCCTTATGACTAGACCCAAATCGTGCACATTGATATGTAGCAAAGAGGCCAGGTCGTGGCTTGGCGATGCAGGATCCCATGTAACGCCTTGTTTCCATGCGCAGTGGCCCGATCCCATCAGGCATCCACTTTCGATATCCACACTCGCACTTCGCGGCACCTCCTCAAACGTTCTCGTTGTGCTCTTCCATAACTCTTTCTCCCCGTGTAAACAAGCCTGCTTGAGAACCATCTGAGTCAAACCTACCATACCATCTACACTCTTGCTCCCCCACGTGGCGGCCGTCGCACGACACGGTATTCGTGCATATCATTCTCCTCCACCGCCTCTAAATATGGACCGCACAGCCGAAAGCAGACTGCCATACAGCAGCCACCCACTCTACGCCATCCGCAAGACCCTCCTCATCACAGCCGTAATCGGCATCTTCCTCGACCTCGTAGCCATCGCCGCCCTCGGTACCTACGCAAGCGACCATATCCCGCTATTCCTCATCGCCATCGTGTTGCTCTTCTGCTCCATAGCCTTCGTGTCGCACGACTTGATCTCGTACGCTGTTCGTCACGCGAGGACGCCTCCCGAAACCACACGTTCTCAAACCCCGTCAAACATCACACCCACCACAAACCGTCAATCTCAAAACCAATCCGGCTCCCCATGGCCATCCAAACGCCACCTCATCACCGACCTCGTCCTCGCCATCTTCCTGCAATGGCTCTTCTGGGTGTCCTTCTTCGGCATCATAGCGGGGCCGCGCTCGTACTACGGCAGCGGCGCAGAAACATTCGAGGCCTATGCTAATCTGGCGAATTTCGTGGCCAGCTTCGCCCATGCGAGGGCGTTTTGGAAGGAGCTTATTGCGAGGAAGAGGGCGGCTTGGGAGAGGGAGAGAGCGGGCGATGATGTGGAGGCGAGGGTGTGTGTGGGATGTGGGACTGTTGCGGGGGTTCGGCTAGAGGGGGAGGCTGAGGCAAGAGGGGGGCCTGGTCATGAGGAGGAAGAAGAAGTGGGGATGGGAGAGGGCGGAGTACACGAGGCAGTGAATCCCCCGGAAAAGGGCAAAACCAGGCTCCCCAAGTGGGCGACCGAACTGCGGTCCAAGCTGGGCACGAACAGCAAGGATGCGGATGGCGAGAACGATGCCGCGATTGATGGCCCCACAGCCACCGAGCCGCTCCTCGCAACGCCCGACGAGAGCAGCGCGGAAATCGGTGGTCCGTCGACATCGCCCTCCAACTACGGCACGCTCGACCAAAGCGTGGAGAGTGTGCGTAGTGTGCCAGAGACGGTGGTGAGGAAGAAGGACAAGGGGAAGAAAAGGCTTGTTGATGTAGAGTAGGCGGGCGTCGTGCGGGACCTTGTACATGTTCAAGGCGGGAGGACGGATGTTTGGTGTGTGGAGCTGATCGCGGTTTGAGAGGTTGCATGGAACGGTTTCTACTGCCATTGAAGGCTCTGTGAGGGAGAGGATGGAGAGCTATGTGCATAGTCGTCTATAAGCATGGTATCATGAACATCCACCGATATACACCTTTACCTTTATCCAAAACTCCATATACAAGCGGAGAACGCCGGTGCAAGCTAACACAAACGCCTGCCTCAGAGAGACGACTTCTTGTCGAGCCATGGGAAGACATGTCGCAGCCCACCGTCAGAATTCGATGTTGATGCATCCGACTGCGACGCTGGTGTAAACTTAGCCGTAGGTTCCGCCGTAGCTGTCGTGGTTCCCGTGGAGCCATCATGCTTTGCGTCTTCTTGAACTCGCGCGAATTTGTTGTCGACGTGGTTCTCCAGCCATGTGTGCTGCGATTCGACCAGCTTCAGGCTCTCCTCGACCTCCTTGGTCAGCTTATCCACCTCATCCTGAAGCCGCTCATCCCTGTCCTTCTTCGGCTCTTCCACCTCCTTTTTCTGCGGCGGCTGATGCAATCCCTCCCTAGCGGTATCCGCCCACAAGCTCTCCAATTCTTCTAGCCATCCACACGCCTGAGCCAGCTTTCTCACACCCGCATCGCAGTCCTCCAGCACGAGCACATCATCCGCGCGGTGTCCCAGATCACCCACCCGCTCCGAGTTGATGAGGACGCGGGGAGTACCATCGCGGCAAAGGCTAGGCAGTGACGCGAACGGATGCACGCTCAGACTGGTGCCCATTACTATGCACAGATCGGCTTCCTCGGGGAGCGAGCGGTTGGCGAAGAAGTCGGCGGGTAGTTGTTCGCCGAAGAAGACGATCTCGGGCTTAACGAGGCCTTTGCATGACTCGTCGAGGCAATTTGGCACCGTCTTTTCGCGGATCGCTTTCAGCATAAGGTCTTGTGGATACGCGGCTTTGCACTCAATGCAGCTTTGTTTCGCGAAACTGCCATGCGCCTCGACGATCAGATCGTCGGGGACGCCAGCCTCGCGCTCCAGGCAGTCAATGTTCTGCGTGAACAGCTTGAGCAGCAGGCCTTTCTTGTGTAGGAGGGTTATGAACGAGTGTGTGATGGTGGGGCGGTATTGGCCTGGGTATAGCTCTTGAGCGAGGGTGTAAAAGGGCAATGGGTTGTCGCGGAAGTAGCCGATATCAAAGACGGCTTCGGCGTAGGGGAGGTTCAGGCGTGCGAGGTTGGCGTAGAGGCCTGTGTCTGGTGATCGAAAGTCCGGGATACCAGCCGATGTACTGATTCCCGCACCAGTCTACAGAGTCAGGAAAGGCTCTATTTCTGATTTGTGTGTTTGTAGCTTACCATAACGACCACGCGCCCCGCTCCCCCGTCTTTGATATACTTTGCAACCGCCTCAATCGACCGACTCTCCAGCGTCTTCGTCGGCGTATCCTCGTCCACGACATGCGACTCCTCCTGCCCCATCCTGCTGTATCGGCTCTTGCCCTTTCCTCTGCCTTTACCGCGGCCTTTGTCCTGGTTGTTCGGATTGCGCGCGGGCTTGGCTTGGGCGAGCTGCTCGCGGTGGGGTTTGTGTTTGCGGCCTATCGTGACGGGACGCGCGCGACGTAAATTGAAGCCTCGCGCAAGACGATTCGAGGGAAGACGATACGAGAGGAAGTGAGGTGCGCAGGAAAGGTTGTGTGGGACATGCGACGTGGGACGAGTCACATCAATAGGCAGCCAGCCTGCGGTGTGGGAACGAGTAATATCCAGCTCAAGATAGCGCAATTCGTCCTCATCGAAGCCAACTTTCGGCCGTCTTCCACTTGACAGCCGCGTACGTATCAGCACCTTCCCACCACTAATTTAATGCTGGGTTCTCACCCTGAAGTTTCGATGGTGACTGATGTTCGGCCTGGAGCTCTAGCCACTAGTGATTCTGCCAAGAGATTATCACCCATACCTGAGGAGCTTCCCCTCGCGTTCGCGTCATCGGCCGTTCGACACCACCACCTCCACCCCGAACAGAACAGACTGTCGCTGTCAACACGGAAATGGCGGACAATCGCAGCCCGCTAGCTTCCCCGAAGCATCGGCAGAAACAAACCAACCGTGTCCTGCTTGCCTCTTCCATCCCCTGCTTGCCTCAACCACCCATCGCCACTGACTTGCACCTAGGGAAGCGCCCTCAAGGTGTTAGTAAACCCAAAGCACAGAAACCTACCCGCACGAGCGCGCGCCTCATCCCCGAACCCAGCGACCCCTCTGTGCAAACATACCTAGCGAAGCCGGCCTTCGTATGTCATGCTACCTCTACTGGCCGACTCACGCTGATTGTACAGAGTCGATCAATTACTCCGCAGCCCAGGGGCCGAAAAAGACTTCGCGAGGCCGAATATCTACCCACCGACATCGCAATCGAACGCTCCGCGAAGCGGTCGCGACAATCTGCGGGCTCCGCCGCTACAACACCGTCTGATCGAGGAGCGCAAAGTGAAATCTCCGAGACGCCCAGCGATCCCATTGAGTATTGGCTGAGGAAACACACTTGGCCCAAGGAATACTTTGAGCCGGATACGATGAGCACCACTCGTATTCCGTGTATAGACCATCCAATTCCGCTTCAGTCATCAGCCAGTCTCTAATGGAGTCTTCCTCCCCCAGTTCCAGTACACTGTTGTCGACCACCCACCCACAACCAATCCCCAGGCCCTTCCATACAAATCGGGCGTAAGTTTTTCACTTTGTCAAAGACAAGGCTACGTCCAGATACAACTAGATTTCGGGGATCCGACCCGATCGCGTTGCATCACGCCAAGACTGCACTCTACGCTGGCAACATTTGCACCTTCGCTCCCAACCTCCAGAGCCCATTTGTAAACCATAATGATCATCGTTAACAACAAAGCGAGCTACTAATCCATCACGATATCCTTCATTTCCTCAACAAGACATCAGACCAACCTTGTAACAAACAAAATCCAAAGCAAACTCTTGCAGACCCAAGCCCTCCACAACTCAATACAAGCCCCCCCTTCTTCATCTCCTCCAAACAACCGCCATCTTCTCCTCCCATCATGCCACCGCCCCTCCACTCAAACTCCCTCATTCCGAGTCCAAAGATTCATCCTCTGAGTCCCACCACAAAGCTGCCCCTTCGCCCCCAAACAACTCAGATTGCACTCACTCTCTCGCGCCCTAATATCCAATGCCGGACTCCCCGGAACATTCTCCAGCGCATTGCCCATCCAGCACTCCGTGCCAGACTCCATACCCACATATGCAAATCCAAACATCTCACCCCTTGCAAGACACCACTCCACACTTATGTTTCCTATCGTTGTGCCGGTCGGGAGGAGTCTCGGAACGCCAGAGTCGATGTAGCAGGCATCATATGTGTAGTTGCCGATGGTGGGGCCGGGGACAGATGGATCGGAGCTGACCTTGGACGTGCTGTTGGAGTGGTAGACGGAGAGACGGTTGCCGGCGCCGCATAGCGATGTGTCGTCGCCGGAGCAAGCAATCTTGCAATCAGATTGGGGGACTTGGGTGCTGTTTGAGAGGTACGGACCGCACTGGGAGATGGTTAGCTTGGGCGGAGACGGTGGATGGGTAGACATACGTAGCATTCGCTGCCAGATTCAACGCCGAAGTATGCGTACTCCGTGCAGAATGTGGCACAGGTCGTTGGAGTCATGGCCTTGGTATGTACAAACGCGTCAACGGCTCCGAGTGCGCGGCCTGCGCCTAAGCCCACATTGTCCGTCCAGCACCCTACGTAATTGTAGGGACCAACTGCGGGGACCCCTGAAACGATAGGTGGATCCGGTCTTCCTGACGCTGCAGTCGATGAGGACCGTGGCGTAGACGTGGCGATTGCAGCCATAGGCGGCGGCGTGGTTGTCGACGAAGTCGGTACAAGTAGCCTTCCCCCGAGAATCCTGTCATCGCTCACCCTCTTACCAAGCGCAGACTTTGGATAGCAAGCGCCACCCGAGTTCTTCACAAACGAAACATCAACACAGCCTGGAATTTGGTCGCAGAGAATCATGCAACCTTCAAAGTCCTGCACGTACACCGGAACCGCACCAAGATTTGAATCTAAAACGAAATATTGTCAGCAAGTGAGAGAAACAAGATGTGAAAGGTAGGCGGCGACTTACCGACGCGATCAATGCCACATTCAACCACATACCGACCACCGTTAGGCGCGCTGTATATCGCCCCGTTCGATGCTGGACAAGATAATGGAGACGCGCTCGGTGATGTTGTTTGTAGCGGGGATGTTAATGTTGAGATGAGCGATGAAGTAGTCGGGACTGACGCCGTGGCCGAAGAACTCGAGGGAACAGTCACGTTGCCGTAGATTTGCAAATAGTTCGGCCCACCACAAGTCTGGAAAGCCGACCCCGTACAATTCATCATACAGCTCGACTGAGCACCTTCAACCGCACCCTTCAGAACAGTGTCATACCAGCACTCGCGACCATACTCAAGACCGAAGAACACCGCTCCGTTTGCGGAAGCCTGTTTCGCGCAGAGTTGAACCGTCATGAAATCGCTGGCATAGACAGTCTTCAGAGCGCGCGCATTTGGCTTCTCGGCATAGCAGCCCATGGCGTTGTAATCGCTGATTCGGAACGGATTGCTTAGCATAGCCGGGGTGGCAAGCTGGTAGACATCAAGGCCCCACGAACCGCCGCATTTTTGTGACAAATTGTTTGCGCACGGCATGTTACAACGTCCATCAGTGGCTGGAATAGAGCCGAGGGGAAGAGCGTGCCCACACTGAGCAGTCAGTATATGATAGACGGTAGGATTGGATCACTCGGAGCACTTACGTAGCATTCATTACCATATTCAGTGCCAAAGAAAGTGTACCCCGAGCAATATGCCGCACAGAGATCAAGACTCATTGAGTTATTGGCAACAGCCAAAGCTGTGAGGATCCTTGGATTCCGATCCACATAGCAGGCAACATATTTGTAGTCGACCAATTTCTTGCCAGATGTCGTAGATATTTGAGCCGGTACGGTCGATCTAGAAGCGGAACTCGAAGTGATAGAGGATGGTAAAGTGACCTGGCTTGGAGACACAGGCAGAGTAACGGGCGAGCTTGTGACAGAAACCAGTGGTGACTATGGGCTGGCTGTTAGCGAAGGCTAAGGGAAGTAAACTGTGTAAAGTTTCACAGTGCTACTTGAAGCGACTGAAGACGAAGCTAACGTGCTGCAGGAAGAGCTTACCGAGGAATTACTCACCAAAGGGTTGGTGTCAAGCTTATAAATCTGCATGCGCATCGGTCCACCACAGTATTTGCTGTTGCTCCCCTTGCAAGACATGCCACACTGGCTCGTATCCGTCAGTGTTGATGTCGAAGCCAATGTGCTCCCACAATAGCACTCCGCGGAGTACTCAAGTCCAAAGTACGAGTTGCCGTTGCAGAATATAGCGCACATCTCGACAGTCATGAAATTTGAAACGGTCGACTTCTGAGTCAGAGTTTTGCCGCCCGATTCCGCGTAGCAACCGATAAAATCGTACGGTCCAATACTCTGCGTGAGCTGTAGCGGGGCCGATTTGGTGTTGCCATCAAAGCGTGTAGAGTCTGCAAAGAGGGAAATATGCGTGTAGTTATGGGAGACACCGTCGCCGCCGCAAATTTCACTGCGATCACCAGCGCAGCCGAAGTTGCAGTTGGCTTCGTCGCTCTTCTGGATTGGAATCGCGTTCCCGCACCAGCATTCTTGTTGCCACTCTGTTCCGGCAAAGAGGAAGCCCAAGCCAAGGCAGGTGTTGGTGCACTTTCCGTTCGTGTTGTTCGCAGTGTCAATGTAGGCGAGTTCCGCAAGCTGACGTCCAGGGGTGTTCTCCTTAAAGCAGCCCACGTAGCCGTACCGAGCGGTGTCATTAGGGAATAAAGGCCCGACCTGATTGCTAGCCGCGTTGCACGAGAACTGTATCGTCTGCTTACCTTGGGTTGGATCCCCGGTGTTCAACACCCAGACTGTAGAACCACCGTAGCCCGGGAGATTGACTGTAGACTTTGGGACTGAGCAATACAAGTTCGCTGTCTGGCTTTGACCGGCGAAGATAGAGGCTCCTTCCGCAAGATCAATGACGTTGGACTTGCCGATGATACCTGGGACACCGTAAGGAGGTTTGGAAACCGTAATTGATAGGGGAACGGCGTTCGGTCCGCCGCCGTTTGTAATGCGCATGAGCAGGTTCTTGATCTGAGCTTGATAGACTTTACCGAAGGTAAACGGGGTACCGCTTGAATACGGCACCCAGCCTGAGCCGTCATGAGCTTGGAATTCGATGACAGCTTTTGGTTGTGTTCCGGCATATCCGAAGACGTCGACGGACTTGCTGCCTCCATTGGAAAATGCTCGAACGTAGACTGTGCTGTTTCTTGCTGTCGCGGGCGCATACGTAACGCTCAAAGCTGCGGATGAGGCCGACTGTATCGTATCCGAGGTCGGATTGAAAGTAAAATCACCGACCTGCCATTTGCCGCTACTCGTGGTGACGGGCTTTAGCCAGGGTCCGTTCCTAGATACCGAAGAGAAGCTGACATTCGTCAAAGTGAGCGGTGTGTCACCGAGATTCCAGAAGAGAGTGGATTGCGTTGTACCAGGCTGCCCAGCAATTACACTAAAGGTTATAGAGCTAGGTGCAACAGCCAAGACTGGTGCTATCGAATGCGACTTCGCCCTTAGCGTAACAATCGAGGATGACAAGAAACCGGTCCGTGCATTATCAAGATTAATGATGATATCGCTGGAAACGTCCCCCACACTAGATGGGCTAGCAACAGCGCTGAAATCAAATGTCTGGCCGGCGGAGAGCAGTAATGGTAGGGATGGGACGTTGGAGATCTTGAAATTTGTAGAGTTGGCTAACGAGACTCGGGTAACAGAAGTTTTGGTAAGAGCTTTACACGTGATTGTGATTGGTGCCGATACGTTGTTGATGGATGTGGATCCGAAGTTGTACGGTGACGAACAGTTGAGCGCGGCGTTGACAGGAGAGCCAAATCCGTAGAGATATCCCAAGGTGGTGCTGACGTATACACGGCCGTTGCCGAACACGGGGCGGGAGAACTTAGTCACTCCCGAGATGGTGAAGTTCCGGATCAAGTCCAAAGGATCACCGTTGGCGGGTGGAATGGGATCATAAACTCTCAAGCCCTGTTCCCGAAGATCGGTGACCCACAGAAGACCGGTGCCCTCTTGGCCGTCTAGCGATGTAGTGGTGCCGTGGCTCGTCCCGATAATATCAGCGTTATTGACTGGCGTATCTGCGACTTTCGTGAACAAGGCGTCCCCATTTGAATCGCAAGAAAACTTGAACACGTGGGTACGATATTTAGTGACGGGGATATAGACGTAGCCGCCATCGAGTGGTAGAACTCCCGCACCAGCGTAAACCATGTTCTCGTTCAAAAAGGTCTGGATGACTGCGTCCTTATTGTCCGGTCCCATCTGATAGCCGCCGAGATCGTCGAGGTTCAGCCAATATGTCTTGCCAGACTTCCCTGTCAGGACGCCGATGCGACGATGATTCGGGCAATTGAAGACATTGGTCGGAAGCAAAACGAATGGTGACGTTCCCAGATCTTCGTCAGCCCCATCAAGATCGTTTTTCTCCCAAGGTATGAAAAAATCGATGATCGTCAGGCTTCCATCTTCGTTGATCTTAGCATTAACAGCTGCCTCCTCCAATGAAGTCGGTGGGTTGCGGCCGGGAAGTGAGTTGCCGGTGCGCTTCAACTGCGCTGTGAAGCCATTTCCTGTGGAGAAGTACATGCTCCCCTTTCCATCATATACAAGGCCACCACCACTCATCCATACACCACCTCCTGAAACTTCGTTGGACTCCTGGCCACCTTGCGTGGCAAATGCCTCGACGATCTTTCCAGTTTTTTTATGGAAGCCGATGATTGCACCTGTATAATTGTACTGTACACAATGTGATGCATAAGCAGTGTAAACGTAGTCACCGACCAGGAGAGCGCCTGGACGAGAGTGTTGGTTGCCGCCGATGAACATTCGGTTGGGATTGTTACGGAAGACGAGGCCATCAAGCAGCACAGGCCAGCCAGCCACTTCCGAAAGATCTTCCGTGTGCACGGCATGCTGCCAGTATCTGCCGTTAAGCCGCCCAGGTGAGTTCATACGGCTGAAGTTGCCGTCCTGGAATCGATCGGCGTATGTCTTCGAGGTCACATACCATATCCCAGTGTCGGGATCAATGACACCGGTTGCTGTTATACCAAGCGTAGGGTTAATGTCCACGCAACCTGTTGTGCGTCAGCCATCACTCTTACGCTTAGGAAGAGGAATGAATAGACAAACTTTCAAGGTCGACCTGAAGGAAAGGCACATGTAGATTGCGTGATGCAATGATGGCACCCGTTTTGGCATCAATCTTGTATAGATTGTTCTGCGTCGTCGCGACATAGACGTACTGGACTCCATCACTTCCGGTGTATACAAGCGGATTGGCGAAGATCTGTTCCGGTGCTAGACCCAGGAAGTTGCCGGGAAGTCGTGTCTTGAAGATCTGGCTAAAATCCGAGCTCGCAACTACTTTAGGATCAAGGTTGTGGTTTCTTAAGAGACTGTTAGCTAATTTTGTGATCTGATCAGTCTCACGAGATTCTCACGTCTGATAGCCTGCTCGTGTGTTGTCACCTCCCCAAGTTATTGAGTCGCTGTCTCCAAGCGCCCATGCTTGAGAAGCAGACAAAAGAGCCGTGAGCCCTACAATGAGTGACCTCATAGAGGGTGAGTAAAAAATGAAGAACTGGGAAAAGCGGACGGTTGTGCTTTCTCCCTACCTGGAAAAACGTAGTTGAACAGTGAAGTTGAACGAAGTCGTGTTTAAAAAGAGAAAGAGACCGGAATGAACTCGGAATGGGAACTACTAGAACAAGGAGACGTTTGCTTTCCGTCAACGGGATCCTGGCTTGGTACAAGCGGAAGAATGGGCGCCTCCAACGCCAATTGAGGCTAAGAGAGGGATGATCCAGATGCAAGGGCGAACGAGAGACGCTATGAGGGGCAACATCATCTACTGTTAAAATTTCAGTCTCCGGATTTGCAGAATGCAGTCGTCCAAACCCTCAAAAAACATGCGGCAGCCTCTCAGAGCAATCTTGATTGAGATGGAGCGAGGGGGAGAAGAGCCGCCACTTCGAGTGGGCGTTTGCCAACATGTCCACTGAAGTGCGAAAGGGTGGATGCTGAAACAGTAAACCACGTGAGTTGCAGTCACTAGTCGAATCGGCAAATTTTCGTCGGGAGACGAGCTGTAACTAGTCGTGACGGCTACCAGTGTCGTCTGAGCTATGGTTGATTGATCCGTTGACGATTGGTAAGACAAAACGTCCACCGTGGAGCTCGTGCACGCTGCAGCTCAGCACATGGCCCCCATGAAAGACACGCGCCGCGGTAGCGCAGACTCTCGTCCACTCGCTCGGTAGTGCTTCATGGCGGTGCTACGTTTGAGTTGTTGGGCAGGGCTAGGAGTACGGTGGGAGGAATCGCGACGATGGACGGCTGAGCGACGCGCAACGCAGCGATGCGATACAACCAACAAGCAACGCGGAGGCGAGCAGACGTCCCTCGAAAGATAGAGCAGCAAATCTAACTTTATACCAAGGAAGCTTGTGTTTGCAGACAAGAGAGACACCCCCGTGAAGTGGCGAGGTTTAGCCTCGCCGCCAACGCTAACGGCTAGTCCCGCTCCCGGCAAGCGCGACCCACCCACCGGTATTCTCGGAGTTGAGAACCAACGCTCCACTACTCAACGTGTTATTGCTGTGCTAATGACCGCTGGGTCTGTTGGGTATCGATGTGTCGTCTAGTGTGAGCATCCAGGACAAGATGGAACGCAAGATGTCAGTGGCAAACAGAATATTTCGCTGGTCTAGAACTAGACTATAGACCGCATCGGTGACTGAGCTAAGAACATAAGTGAACCAAAATCGTCTTGCCATCAAATACCCAAGCACCAGACACCATGATAACACCAGCCATGCAGGAACACTGGTCCAATGTATGACCTCAAAGCAATTCACCTTCGCCCTCTTCCTCGAGTTCGCCATCCTCACTATCCCAATCCAGCCCGGCAGACGCCTCCTCAGCCAGCCTTTGCACTTCAGACAGCCCTGACATCTCCTCCACCCACCCCCTCTCATTCAAGGCCTTCTGCACAAAACCCCAAGGATCTGCTTCGTACGCCGCAATGACCGTATCGCTACATGCGGAGCAGCAGTCGTAAGGCTTGCCTTCAATCTGCAGGTTGCTGAAGTTGTTGAGGTACCCCCGGATCGTATGTGGTACGATGCCGAGAGGATGTACGAAGGGAACAGGCAGTGAGGGGTGGGATGCAGAGGGAGATGAGGGGGCTACTTTGAGATTCTTGGACGGGTCGACTGGGGCGCGGGCTTTGGATGGGTGTTGAAGGATGCTGACGAGGAGCTCGACGAGAAGGCTCGACGCGAGAGGGGCAACTCCGGGACGGGTGACGGTGCATTGTTGGTCAAGCGTCGCGTTGCTTAGAGACTGTGGAATCTATTAGTGGTAACTCGACAGGAAATTTGCTCTGGATACTGACATCCGCGGGAGCAACAACATCGTTGCAGAAGTAGCATCCTAGTTCTTCTTCCCCGTCCCCGGTCGCTTTCAGACCGTGCCGCATGACCACGTACGTGTCGAAGCCGAGCGCAGCATTCAGAACGATCTTACCAGCGGACTTGCCCATGACTGCAGGGAGCCATCGACTTTCTCGAGTGTCCATGAGCAAAAATATGGCGTCGTGTTCGTCTACCAGTTTCTTCAGCTTTTCAAAATGCTCCTTCGTCTTTTCGTTGTCCGTGATTGGATGTCCGAGCATCGGAACTTCCATTACATGGCCCGCTGATTCAACCCCAGGATAGATCTCTTCCAGAGCTTCAGCGGCGCGTTCAGCCTTCTTCGCGCCACCCTGAAGACAGTCCTTGAAGTTGAACAACGGCTGCCGTACAGGGTTGGAAAAGCTGACTGTTGCGTTGTCCACGAATGTGATTTTCCGCACGCCCCAGCCCATCAACGTCCTTGAAACGTACGAGCCGAGCGTCCCAGCGCCGAGCAAAAGACACTTGCAGTTCTTGATCACATCGAGGTCTATCCCTGGAGCTATCCGCCACTTGATGAGCTTGAGGTTCAGATCCACAGCTTGATCGGCAAGTTTTCGCTCATCCATGTATTCAGATAGGTCGACGGTGCGAGATCCCAGCTTCCCAGCTTCGTTCCGCTCCCAACCGAGAACTTTGGGGAGCTTCGGTGTCTTGGGACGACTACCGCTTTCTTCGGATGTTGCATCGGGCATGGGTGGTTGTTCGGACTGAAGTTGCAGTATCAAAGAGTGTGGCTGATCTCGTCGCATGTGTGCGTCGCGGTAGCAAAGAATCTGCACGTAATTGAGATGCCATCGGTGCCTTATGAGTACCAGTAGGTTCCTCAACATCCAGCCGGGGTTTTCTTCGTACGTCGAAGGGTCTGAGAAGCTCACAAAGCGATCCTGGTTGTCTACGCCGTCGAAGAAGCCCTTCTCGTATTTGTCCAAGCTGCCTATCACCCACTTGTACCCGATGTCGTCAAGCGGTGTAGCGGGAGCGTTCGGTTGTTCGTCCTCATCTACTTGGTTGCGAACCTTCTTTGCCAGGAAGAAGCCGCGCTGACGCGCATCGGAGCTATATTTCCACGTTCCCACGGCATCCACCAGCTGAGTCGTCTCTTGAGCGGTCAAACGACCCACCCCTCCTTCTTGTTTCCACTGTGGGTCTGACTGTATAGCGGGAAAGCCGAAATGATAGGTGAACTTGTACTTCTTCAAGTTGGCAAAGGTGATGAGCGTGAAGGAGGAGAGGAGGGAGGGGCACTCGTAGATGGACCCGTCGTGGATGGCTTCCCATATCTGCGCAACATTAGTAAACACACTCGGGAGACGGGAGCACAAGTGCATACTGTCTGCGCGCATCGCTCCAGGATGGCTGTGCGATCAAGATTTCGGTAGTCCTCGATGGTGTTGCAGTTCTTTATGATGCCCTCGGCGCGACAGAGGGTCGGCGCGGTGCTGCAGTCTCCGATCAGCTTTGCGCGGGCACGCAGCAGACAGACACATACTCGTCGGATGTGAGCGCGTTCGGATGTATCTGGCAGCGGACGGACCGCGCCTGGTGCTCTCCGCTCCGCACCTCATACAAGCCCAGGACCTTGCGCGCCGAGTCGTCGAGCTTGTCGTGGTTGATCTTGATGTGCGCAAGGGCAGCGTAGAACTGCACATCGACGTCGCTTTGCCACGGAGCGAAGCGCAAGTTCGCCATGGTGGAGTGTGGAGAGACGTGTGCGAACGGGTGTCGTCGAGTGATGATGCGGGGTACCTAGGTAGCAACACAGAGACAAGAGGGTGTTTACAACGAAAGGAAGGAAGATGAAGAGGAGAGCCGAGTCATAAGAACGACTTGGAACACGGGCGCAGCACGTGGCTAGGATCAGGCACGCGTCGAGGTGAATGTCTCACAGCTGCGAGGTGAGGTAGCTCCAGCCTTACCAATCTAAGTCCCCCCTCACCTCACCACAGCAGCTGGCAGCCCCGCCCTCGGCCAACCGCGGGGCACGCTAAACGCCGCCCAAACGCGTCCCTGGCAGATGCGATCGCGTTCGTGAACAACACAATACATAATTCCTCTCTACAACACGACCACTTCGCGATACACGTCTTTTGCGAGCATTGCCTTTTCTTGGAGCAGCATGCTCATTGGACTGTGCGGAGGCAAGCTTATCCCCGCACGCATCCTTCGATGACTGACATCTCCAGGCATCTGCGCCGGCAAGGGCTCCATCGCATCATACCTTGTCGAAGAACATCAGTTCAAACGCATATACCTCGCACGCACCGCCACCACTCCTGCCGTCGAAAAGTCTGCTTCGAACGCCAGCCTTCCCTCGACGGCGAGCCCCCGCGATGCCAACCACACGTTCGCGAGTGTCGACGAGTTGCTCGACTTCGTGACACTGAGATGGAGAGAGCGCTGGGTGACTACAGATATATGGGATGACAAGGCCGTGGACACGCTGCTTCGACGGCCGTTCTTCCTCCTGGTCAGCGTGGATGCGCCCGTGAGCTTGCGGTGGCGGCGGTTCAATGATCGGTTCGTCTCATGAAGGTTAAGACGAGACGAGATGGCACGCTGATGTCCACAGATGCGCCACCAGCAACCTGACCCCACCCACTCTCGAAGAATTCGTTCTACGGAACGATGATCACCTCTATGCACCTGGCACCGGCCTGCAAGCGCTCTTTGGCCGCGCACAGCTTAAGCTGCTGAACTCCACCGCCTCCCTGCCGGCCCTACACACCGCCTTATCAACCCTCAACCTGTCGAACGAGGCACGCCTTCGCCCAAGCTGGGATCAGTACTTTATGCAGTTGGCGGATCTAGCCGCTCACAGATGCAACTGCATGAAGAGGCGCGTGGGCTGTGTGATTGTGCGGGAGAAGAGAGTCATAAGCACTGGGTACAATGGTACACCGAGGGGCATGACGAATTGCAATGAAGGTGGATGTAAGTGTACTGGACTTGTTCCCTTCTCGCTTGGTACTAATCAGCATATCCAGGCCCACGCTGCAACAATGCTGCAAAAGGCGGCGCTGATCTAGCCACCTGCCTCTGCCTACACGCCGAGGAAAATGCGCTACTCGAAGCGGGACGCGACCGCATAGGCGATACATCGACTCTGTACTGCAATACCTGCCCTTGCCTCACCTGCAGCGTGAAGATCACCCAGGTCGGCATCAGCGAGGTCGTGTACAACCAGGGCTACTTAGTAGACACCAAGACCGCCGAAATCTTTGCTGAAAGTGGCGTGCGCTTGCGACAGTTCTCTCCACCGAGAAACGGTCTGGTCGATTTGTCGCTACTTCTGTCCCAGGACACCATCGCCGGAGCAGAGGAGGGATCAACCAAGCCGGAAGATGTTCGCGAGATACTTGGTGATGAGAACTTTGTGCGGCCGATCAGCTAAAGAGTATAGCTAGAGCATGATACCCAATCTCATTACACGAAATATTAGCACTGCGGTCCCATTCCATCGGCGCTCGACGTCGGGCTCTGCTGTGGAGATGTAATAATTCCATCCTGATCTGCCTAAGCGATCCGAGGTCAGACTTCATGGTACCAGCTATCAGATGGTGTAGCAGAGGACTATTTCGTTCATTTACGTCCTCATCGTCGCAGCTGACAAGGAGGACGACGCGTTTTTCTCGTGCTGCCATGGTCCATTTGACTAATGTTTGCGTGTGGTGGCCTGCTGTTTACCGATTCTGGTTAGTGCGGATTCACGCGCTCTTTCATGCACGCGCCCAACCCGCGCTTCCATCGCGTTTTCCCGTGCAACTTCACAACGCAGAAACGATGATACCGCATCAGCCTGTGGGGTTCCCAGGAGGAGCATCTACTGCCGACACTTGCTATCCGTTGTTGTGGCTTTGTGGCTTTGTGGCTGAGTGGTGCATGGCGGGCTTTCTTTTTGGAAGCGATGAGGCTGAGCAATCAATGCCCTGCTTGACAACTTGAGGGTGTCTACGAAGCTGACATCCTAGTATTTATCTCTTCGCAGCTTCCTCGCTATGGCTTTTCCTGACTGCTGCTGCATTTCAAATGACTGACGACAGCATATATCAACCGCTCGCTTCTCAATTACACGCCATCCGTCTCCTTGAGCTGCTGCCTGGAAAATGGAGCGACGACATCAAGGCCCAGTTGCGAGAATTTCCAATAGCCGAGGCGCACGATCGCTACATTTCCATTTCCTATACCTGGGGTCAACAGGGCACAGTGAAGCAGATCCTCATCACCTGCAATGGCACTCGAGTGCCCATCTCCGAGAACCTCTACACGATCCTCCGTCGGCTTCGTCGACCTGACTACTCGATATTGGTTTGGGCTGACGCGCTCTGTATCAATCAAGCGGACCCTTCCGAGCGGACACACCAGGTTGGGCTGATGGGCGAGATATACAAGAATAGCCAGGAGACGATAATCTGGCTGGGGGAGAGTGCTGATGCCGACGATACTGGGTATGGCTTCTTGGACACATATATCGCCGAGGAAGATGTCCTTTGCATGACAGAAGGAGGACCTCCCCGAGTGGCGTGGCAGGGCAATACTAGCGATCAAAGATTGCTGGATGCGTACTTAGCAAACAGTGCGCAATCGTCTAGTACGCCGGATTTCTCCAACGATATTTTCGGAGCATTTTGCCTCATTCAAAGCTTCGCACAGGGAACCTCCCGATCGACCCTTAGATTTTTGGAAGAGAGCGAGACAAAAGGAAAGAACCGCTGGACACCACGGCCACTGCGCCTCGCGGTAGCTGCGAACGGAGGCCCCACGAAGGCTTCTAAAGTTTGGGATGGGCTGGAACGGTTGCTTAGTCGGCCATGGGTATAGTGCCATTTCGCGGTTGCTCCAGCTTACTAACGGGCAGCAGTGGACACGCATCTGGGTCATTCAAGAGACGGTGCTCTCGCGCAATGCTACCGTCCAGTTTGGCATGCTTTCCGCCCCCTGGTCAATGTTTGCTGAGGCCGCTACTCACTTTGCTCGAGAACGCCACTCGCTCTGTCTGGATCTAGCCGGGACATTTCAAGGCTATGATATTTTAACTCGGTTCAGCAATTCGGTACTTCAGATACGCGACACACGACGACATCACCAAGCTATAGAAAAGAAAGTAACTTTGCTTTCCTTACTGTGGAGATTTCGCCCACTCGAGGCGAGCGACAAGAGAGACAAGGTGTTCGCACTACTCGGCCTTACCACCGATTGGCAGGGAATGGAACCTCTTCGTCCAGACTACAGTGTCGACGTAGGCAACGTCTTCGTCCAGACCGCAACTCGCAACATTCAGAGGTCAGCCAGCCTGTCGGTACTTTCTGGGGATCTGGATGCCACGCTTGGCCGCAAAAGATTGACCGATATTCCATCCTGGGTCATGGACTGGGCCCTACCCTGCTTACCCCTCGAGATTGAGCGCGTCGAAACTCAAAAGATGTACAACGCCTGCGGCGGACGCACCGGCGAAGTATCCCTCCATCTACCATACAACATCCTGCACGTTCATGGCGTTCATGTCGACGATGTCATTATTGTTGGGGACGTTAGTCGACACACGCAAATAAGTGATACTTGCGCAGTCATACGTCAATGGAACCTCGAAACAATGGCTTTCGAGGATCGACGTGGCAAATACCCGAGTGGCGGCACCTACAGCGATGCTTTTTGGAGAACGCTTGTGGGTGATTTGGTACAAACGGCTAGCATCGCGAGTTTATCTGATGGGAGAGAAACTGCCTACCGCAAGGCGACCGCAGATGACGCCGAGGCGTTCCGCGCCTGGCGCATGTGGTCTCGCTGTATATCACGCGACACGATAGGACGCACAGCCAGCTTCACCCAACGCGATCTCGACGAAGGTATTTCCTCGATTCACTACGCACTGAAGACCGCGACTGCGTCTCGTCGCTTCTTCATCACTCGCAGCGGATACATGGGCGTTGGCCCCAAAACTACTCAACCGGGCGACAAACTGTATGTCCTCGAGAACAGCGATGTCCCGTTCCTGGTCCGCCCTCACAGTATGAAGAATTGCGGAGGTTGGCCGGCAATACCGCTCATTGAGCCGGCTGGTGGTAGGAGAGGGTTGCCTGATCGTTGCTACGATGCGCATTCTTGTCATCGGCTGGTGGGCGATTGCTTTTCGTATGGGTTGATGGATGGAGAGGGGTTTGAGCGGCCTGGTCGTAAGGTAGGTGCATTGTACATAGCTTGAGGGTGAGGCGATCGTTCTTCTTTTTCTTCTTCTTGTTCTTCTCGTCGCTTTTGAGATACCCTTTTTGACGTTTTCGAGCTCTTTCGTCTGTCTGCACGGCTACCGTTAGCTCGTACTCCACGTACATCGTCCCGGCCTGTGGTTACAGGGTGCGTCGGAAACGCAGGACGTTATCGGGTCTGAAGCATTACTGCTATATCTTGGAAGGCGGTGCCGGCTATGACTGTGACGGATACGCAACAGGAGTGGGATGAGACAGCACCAAGTGTCTTGTGCAAAATATGGTGCTGTGGTTCGAGAGACCATGGCTCGCATCTATGTTTCGCGGCGCTTTTCCAGCCGAACTGAATCTTCGGATACTAAATTTGAATATCCGCCACGCACCCATGCATCTTTATTTAAGCTGGTCTACTTGTGCTTCTCTCTTATGCAACTCCACGTCTTCACGCCTCCTGATATTCTGCATTGGAACGTCGCACCCGGTCAAACTCCGGCTATGGCTGCCCAAGAGTCAAACTGGCCCTTTACTCCAGCAACTATACAGATCTTCCAGCAGCTACAACACGATCCTGGAAATTCAACCCCTACACCTCAAAAGCCATTCGCCGATTCCAACGCTGACACCACGCGACTACACCAGCTCGAGAACTCGACCAAGGACCGAAACGAGGAGTACTACTATATCGCACAGCTGAGCACTATCATATGTCTTCCGATCCTGGCCTTCGGCATCTTCCTTTCAAGTGTCTGTAATAATACACCTTCCTGGCTTGAACACTGCACTCCGGAAGAGATATCGATAGCAACTGAATCCGCGTGCTACTTCAAGGAGGTAGTAGAGAAACCTACAGTATTTCTCCACGTCCCCCTTCTACTTGCAACTCACTACACCCTCAAGGAACATCTCAAAGCCCTAGCACAGCTCAAAAAGTATACACTCGCCCTCACATTTCTAACTACTACGCTCATCCGCTGTCTCTCTTCCTTCTCCGGCTGGACCACTCAACGCACCGAGCAACCCGGGCAGCGCATCTGGAAGCACAACCATATCTGGCTCTGGAGCTCATCCAGTCCCGGAAAGTTAGCTTGGCTGTGGTTTCTCATCGCGTCGGGACCCTGGGTCTGGACGTATCTGGGTACATACGGGGACGCGTACTGGGATGAGGCGGCACAATGTATCAAGGACGAGGACGGGCGCGACGTGTGGAGGGCTGATCGCATGAGTGGGATTGTAGCGAAAATTCACTGGGTCTCCTAGAGGAAGGTACCGCCCTATTACGCGATGTATACGTACTGGCAGGACATGGTGGTGCGGCCGGGATATATTCATGTCGTCGACAATTTGGTCCACGTTATCTGGCTCCACTATTCTTTCGAACAAAGCCCGTATACCGGATATGTCAACAACTCGGAAATCCTCACTGGCTTCCTCATGGCTCAGATGGCTATCTACAACTATGCTCGAACGCGCACACGTGTCACTTTCACGTCCTGGTCCATAGAAGACGGAGAATATGTTCTGGAGTCGGACAAAGAGAGGCTGGGGATGAAGACATAGAAGTCCTGGTCGCAAGGTTTGCTTTCCCGACCCGCGCAGCAGAATCTTCCGCGGGAGTCGACCGTGGCAGAGCACTTCATTATGGTTTTGGGGCTTGCCGTTCTCACGGGGCTTTTGGCGGTGGTTGCTTGGATGGATGGACGGGAACCTTTAACACACACGTCCTTAGGTGGTTAGTATTGCTTATATTGGGTCCTGTGTTGCTACCGAGGTGGAACCCTAGGGAGTCCATGCGAGATGAAGCTCGGAATGAGGGCTTGCCTATGCATGTCACATTCAGCGTCGATACCAGCGATGAAGAGTGGGTTGGATACGGAGAAGCGGGACTCGCCAGTTGAGAGTTTGATGTCTTGCATTTAGGTTTGGTTACTTTGTTTGGGTGAGACCAGGGTACGAAAAGAGGGAGGATTGAATGGAATGTCTTCGTATTCGCGCCTTTTCCCGTTTGCTCCTTTCTTTCACCGATTTCAAATTGTCGATTTCAACTCAGTCTCGTGCACGCATCCGATCGCCTTCAGCGGCGATCACCCACACACGTTGCAGTATCCATTATGATGCATTCCGAAGGTGGTAAAGCAAACTTATAAGCTTACGCCGCGTAAGCTGCCTCGAGTTTTCCACTCGGCCTTCTCTGTGCCGACTTCGCAAAATTCTTCACGGTACGAAGCTTGACGTACGTTTGCACCTACACATAGTAAAACATACATTCGGAAACCGTGACTCCCATGACTAGTATGTATAGTATGGAAATTGGTATAATCGAGCATAGTGATGTGTACTAGATGATCGAGGCAAGCAAGTGGTGGAGACGGTGTGAAAGATATGGAAAGTGGTGCTGTGGCTCAACAGCTTCGGGCGTGCCGGGAGCATTTGTCTTGAGTGACTTGCACTTGATTTAGATAGACAGGCACATTATGTCATACGAGGCTCAATTATCGGCACTAATGTGTCCGCGTCTTAGTTATAAAGTAAAAGTGATTCATGTATCTCATCAAGACATGCTTCTCAGACTGGTGATTTACTTCGCAGTTCTCAGTCACGCGTAGACCTTACGGAATGACTACCTCGATCAAGCCTTCATTACCCTGGCCCTTGTTGTAGATACCAGCAATCTTCAAACCACAACTCTCGATGAGCGCATGCCACTCTGTCTCAGTGCGCTCTTGGGAAGAGGCTTGGGCCATCATGTAGAGGTCCAAAGACATGTGCTGCCATGCCGCCTTCTCGTCCGCAAGAACCTGTCGTCAAAGTCAGTCTCGGACACAACATAATAAGCGATGGTGTGCACTTACGCAATCGCTGATCAGAATCTTTGAGTATCCCGGATCCATGGCGTCCTTCACATTTGCCAAAATCTTGCGGCATTGCTCGTCCGGCCAGTCGTGAAGAACAGACCGCATGAAGTAGACACGCGCGCCCTTGATCGGCTGCGGAGTAAAGAAGTCGTACACTTGGAGCTCGATGCGCTTGTCCTTGTCTACACCCATAGCCGTTGCGATCCCGATCACTTCACCGAGTTCTTGAAGCACCAATCGGCCGGTGTACTCTGGCACAGCTTTACTGAAGTCCTGTAATGTCTGGCCCACGCCGCCTCCGAGATCGACCAAAGCGGAAGCATCACCCTCCGCCTTCAAGCCTTCCACCAGCCGCTCCTTCACAGGATACATGTCAGTCCAGGCCGGGCGGTGGATGCGCAGCGTGTGTACGTAGCCGTGGAACGCTCCGAACACCTCTGGATGCGCGGTCAGCCAGGTAAATGCATGTCCATCATGCTTGTTGGCGTATTGGAATGGTCCGTCGACGGGGTTCTCAGGGTTCTGGAATTTGGTGTTCCTCAGGTAGGCGGGCATTTGTGCAAAAGAATTCTGCGTGCAGTCGAAGCAGAAGGTGATACCGGCGGCGTACTCAGGCTGCGCTAAGAGCTTTGTGAGGGCATTGGGCACGTAGATGCCAGGACCTTGCTCGTCTAGCATGTTCATCGATGCACAGGTCCTGGCGATACGCTTCACTAGTGTGGGAGATGCACCTGTAGCGGCTGCAAGTTGCTCGTTGGTCTTCGGACTTCCATTGTCACTGGTAGCGGTCTCGAAAAGCTTCAGGTCAACGGCAATGCGTGCTGCGACCGTACGTGTCGGTAGTGCCCAGATATTCCACAGGAGGGATTCGACCGGAGTTTCCGCTGCGTTGACAAGCTCACGTGCGCTTGCGACAAGCTTCTGGCGTGCTTCGGGGTCGCCGTTATTGAGATTGCTGCCATCGGCTGCAACCTGGCTCAGTGCTTTCGCAATGCGGTCTTGGTCGGCCATGTTGAGGGCAGTGAGTTGTAGAGAGTATGGTACGAGGTGTATCAATCGAAAAGGGGCAGAATTACGTGCGGTATTTCGGTGCTTTACGAGGTGCAAGAAGTAAGTTGTTCTATCGAGCGGCGTAGTTCCCAGCCCAATGCCGTGCAGGTGGACTTTGCCTATCCGATTCGGACTAGCCTGTACGTATAATGTGGCACAGTAGGCACAGCCCACTATTTCCCCTCTAATCCGTTGTTCAATCCAGCTGATGAACAACGATGCAGAAGACCGACTTAGGAAGCGCCCTGGGCTCGCGACGAATGCTGCAAGGATGGCGATCCCATGCTTTGCTTAGCCAATATGCAAATGCAGCAAGGCCGACGTTGCTCCCGTACCACAGCTTCGGGGTTCAAACCAGACTAGCAGGGAAGCCTGCAGGTAGGAAGACTGTAGGCGAGTAGATATTGTAGTCACAAAAGCGGTAACTCAGGCCAAAAGAGCCGAGCCAATCTGCAGCGAATCAGTAGTATCGCACAGGGCTCGTGTTCTGCGTCCGACATAGGTATTTGATTTTAGCGGGCTATGACCTCATCTACGAATGTAGGCAATGCTAAGCTTCACTACGCGATCAGCTTCCAGGACGAGCCTCGCGTGGGGTCTGAAGGTAGCTAAGATTGTGATCTGAGCATCCAGCCAAGCACACTCACGCTACTTCGGTGCACCTAATCACCTGCCCTTTTCTATGATTGTAGGTGGTAGTACCTTCACCACTACACGCAGGACAAATTTCGCGCGAATTCAACATCTTCATCAAACTCACACTATGGCCAATTTAAGCGTTGCACTGGAACCATGTGATCTGGAGGCTGTCCCGAGTTTTGTTGAGCAAATCAATGATCTCGGAACTCAGATTGCGGATGGCGACCGGAACGCTCGATATAGCCTTTTGAAGGCCGCTCGGGGCTTGGTTAATGCGTTGGAGACTCCAAGAGAGACGATGATCAAACATTGCTGGGCTCAAGTGCGCACAACCTGTTCAATATGACCATGGTATCATTCTGACTCTACCTTCAAGCCTGCAGCTTTCACATCAATTGAGCTTGGTATCCAGATCGGACTATTCAAAGCTTTGGGTAGTGATGATGGTGGTAAAAAGAAGTCTTCCGAAATTGCCCAACAACTCGATGTCGACCCGCTTCTGGTTGGCCGGCTCATGCGCCATCTTGCTGCAATGGGCTATATCAAAGAGACCGGTCCGGACGAGTACAAATCGACCAACTTTTCCGATGCACTCACCATTCCGCTTATCGGTGACGGCTACCCATTGATGTTAGTCAGATTTGTCTTGCTCATTGTATGAGGTTCATTTAACGACTTTTGTAGCACCGAAGATGTTCAGATCGCAACGAGCATGCTTCCCGGCTTCTTCAAGAAGAACGGATACCAGGTCCCAACCGACGCATTGAACAGTCCTTACCAATATGCCCACAACACCAAGCTCAATATGCTCGAGCATTTGGAAATTGACCCAGTCAATTTCGAGCGGTTTCATAATCACATGAGTGCCTATCGTCAGGGGAGAGACTCTTGGAGTATGTCAACTATCCAAGTAATGCATTGAGAATAGTGCTAACAACAGGGCTTAGTGGACTCTGGTTTCTTCCCCGTCCAAGAACGGCTCATAGAGGGCGCAGAAAAGACCGATGATGCGGCATTCCTCGTAGACATCGGCGGCTCACTAGGCCACGATCTCGAAGAGCTTCACCGTAAACACCCCCAAGTACCCGGGCGTCTTATTCTACAGGATCTTCAAAGCGTGCTCGTTCAAATCCAAAACCTCGACCCAAAGATTGAACGCATGGCCTACGACTTCTATACAGAGAATCCCATCAAAGGAAGCAGAGCGTACTACATGCACAGTGTGCTCCACGACTGGCCTGATGACGTCTGCCGCAAGATTCTCGCCCGCGTCACCGAAGCCATGAAGCCGGGATACAGCAAACTACTCGTGAATGAAAATGTAATTCCGGCCATGGGCGCGGACTGGCAGGCGACTGCGGAGGATATCATGGTTATGATTACGAGTTCTTCATTGGAGAGGACGGAGAAGAATTGGAGGGATTTGCTGAGTGGGGCGGGATTGAAGATTTGTGGGATTTGGAGGACCGAGAATGCGCTCGAGAGCTTGATTGAATGCGAGTTGGCATAAGTTCGTCTTGTACACTCTAAGTACTTCTCTAATCTGAACTTTATGATATTTGCCATTAATAGGGTCTTCAAGTGATGATACAAGACTATTCTATGCGGACTGTGAAATAAAACCATGTCGTTCCAGCTTTCATTTCCACGTTCAAGATCCTAAACTCCGGTAAATGTCCCCCTCAAATACAGTCATTTGACGAAAAGCCTTTCCGCTCAGACAAAGTTCCCAGGACTCTGCGAATGTTGTGTGATAACCACCTTTTTGTGTATAGTATCCATCCCGACCGAGTTGTTCTCACTGTCGAATGCTTGATAGCCGCGCGACACTGACTTCGTCTTGGATCCGTACGGTGACTGGTTCGAAGGTAGCTCGTTATCCCTGCCCATCATCCTCATGACTAGCTTCGGTAGTGTGGGTGCGCAGGCGGCTATGATGACGAGATCGGTTTCGATACTGAGAACTTTGGTCAGTGGTTTATTGGGAAAGATGAATTGCGAAAGACGTACTACGTGGTAATGAATAGCCAGAATAGCTCGTATGGCGCGTCCTGGGAGTGGTTTTTGGAGAGTTGGGTAGTCTTTGCGATGGCTGCAATCATCGCGCTGAGTGTCGCGAGTCAGTAAGAGTTTCCGAGTTTCGGTAATGGAGGATGCTTACAAGAACCCAAGCCCCATGATGACCATAATACTGATCTTCTTTGACGTTTTGATCTGGAGATTTCGCAGTAGAATGGCAGGGAAAACGGCCAGAACCAGATCAGTGAAGGCGGACCAGGCTATGCGATCACGAATTAGCCTACATTTCACGTGAAATGACAGGAGTATACTCACAGCCCGCCAAATACGTAATCCCATCCAGCACTGCATCAGGATAGCAATCCGCCTCCTCGAAAGGATGCCAGAGATGATCAGGCGGGTTGCACTGCGCAAACAGCATGATGAATGACAGTGCAGACGTGATGAAAAGTATCACAATAACCGTCCAGAGAAACCACACACCCCTCTTCCGCGTCCCCATCAGCGATATGATCAGAATGACCACCGACAGCTTTGGCAAGCAGTACGATGTGATACTGATCGGCCGCACAACGGCACCCCAGAATAGTGTAGGAGTAACATTCTCTAGCGGAATGTACATGACATGTTTCCCGATACCATAGCTAATCGCAACGCTTGCCAACGCGGTCGCGATGATGTTGAGTATCGCTGCGACGACGATGATCGCATCACTCCAGCCCAGCGTCCGCGTGATGTAGTGGCGGCTGTACAGGCGTAAAAGAACGAAAATGGTGCAAATGGCAGCGCCGACCCAGCCGACTATGTTGATGATGTGGCCGCGACTTTCATTTGGAGGGAGTGGTCCCAGAGGTGCGCCAGGAGGTGCGCCAGGAGGTCCGCCGGGAGGTGCGCCAGGTGGTGCGCCAGACATGTTGAGAGCAAAACGAATTGGAAATGGTGTTGCTGATAAGATCGCGCGTCGTTGTATCGTTTTGTCGGGTGTGCGGGAAAGCTGGAGAACCGCAGTGTAGGCGGTGAAATCACGAAGATAGATTCGGGGTTCAACGCAAGGCGTGGAACGGATGCCGGGTGTGACGATCAGTCGTAGCAATGAACAGCCCCGGCGGTGATTGCATGGTATGATCTTACATAGATTTGCGCATGATGCGCTACAGTGCAAGGGGAAGGTATGGCCTGAAAGCAACACAACAGCTCACAGCCACTGGGTTGGTGTACTCGAATTCAAGGGCCTATCCCACCGACTCCGTCAGCTAGGTGTGCGGGTCCCAAAAGGGCCCCATGTAGCGGCACGTACATAAGTGACATACCGTCACGCTGCATGCGGTTAGGGCTGCTCTTTTCCGCTTACCACATTTGGGGAATAAACGGGTCAGTGGGGTACCGTACGCAGTAGTAGCATTGTCCCAAGGGTTTTCGGGAACCGAGAATAGCTTAAGCTTTATAGCGATTTGGCAGGCATTCTTTGATATTGTACATGTATTGGCGATGACGTGAAGCTCTTTCGTAAATGTCGGAAGCGGCTTATGTGCGGACTATTGTAGACTAAAGTGGACTCATGCGGAACGACTGGATTCTTATGCAGGTAATAGTGATTCGGCTTTTATAGCCGAGCTAGAACGTGCATGAATCCGATGGGCTATTGGACGCAAGGTCGCGTCGATCAATGTGACTGTGGGCCATTCTATTGGGATCATCGTTGATCTTTAGGAAACGCTGCGGTATGATATTGATGCCACTGTTTTGATGGTCTTCTTCGGACCCGCGTTATGCTTGACAAAAGGCTTTTGGGAAAAAAATTGACCAATCATTATAGACTGGTGTGTAGACGATGGTCTCCCCGATAACGGTTGATGAGCTTAGTGTTCCCTCGGGATTCGCTGAGGTGCTGTACAGTCCCAAGATCATTGAAAAGGAAGTTGCGCCAGGCCGTGCGCAGTCGGTTTGGAATTCTTGAGGTAATAGCCGACTTGCGGGTCCAAAAAGGAATATGGCGGTAAATTGGTGGACATCGACATACGTGGGCGCAGGGTCCTTCCAAATACGTTCATGCCTTCGCTTGCAGTGGGGGATCGCTCTTTGTTGAGATGCGTGTACTGCAAGCTTGCGGCATGAATACATTCGTGGAAGTCTTTCGCGACACTCGCAGCTCTGTGTGGCAGACATGATCAGGTGCACGCGCAGTAGAGATGCTCTAGTAAGGCGGAACATCGAAAGGTGATAGTATATATATTGTGGGGACATAAGATCACTTATCTTTCGTTGCCAGCGCACTTGTTCTTTCTTGCTTGTCCCAACTCCAAGATCATCCTTTACTTGAATTCTACAATCGTGCTTTCATCGTTCCGTGCGTTACCATGAACCGCAAGCAAACCGGCAAGCCCATCACGAACGGGAAACCCATCGCGAACGGTCACTCCAAACCTAAACGGAGTGCATCTCCTCCCAAACGTTTCGATGGCGTTACTATGGGCGCATGGGTCGATCTCCTCCCAGCTTCATGGAAACCCTACATCCAACTCGCACGTCTGAGCCCTCCAGTTCCACTCCTTCTCATCTTCTTCCCACATCTATTCGGCATAGCACACGCAGCAGTCGTCAAAGACCTACTCCTCCCCGACATCCTCCGCGTCTCAGCAATCCTGTTTGGCGGCAGCGTCTTCTTCTCAAACGCCATTCACGGCTGGAACGACCTCATCGATGCTCCCATCGACGCGCTGATTCCAAGGACGCAAAACCGACCGATCCCGCGAGGCGCCATTACGCCTCGAGGTGCTTTCATCTTTACAGCTTCTCAGGCTTTACTCGCACTGTGCTTCTTCTTTCTCCTGCCGGTGGAGACGGCTTGGTGCTCGATTCCGGCCATCGTGTCGAACTATTACTACCCCTACTCGAAACGACACACAAATCTTCCACAGGTGGTACTTGGGGTGGCCCTTCAATGGGCTGTGGTACTTGGCCATACTGCAATGGGGGTCGGCAGCGCTTGGACCGATCCTTCTGTTCTATGTCTGTTCTTCGCCTCTCTTCTCTGGACAGTTATTTATGACACCGTTTATGGCTTCCAAGACTACGAGCAAGACATCAAATTGGGCGTTGGAAGCACGGCCGTGCTCTTTGGGAGGTCTTCAGGAAAGCTCATCTTATGGCTGTTGAGCAACAGCGTAGTAGCCTTACTTTTCGCTTCGGGTCATATAGCGGACATGAGCTGGGTGTACTTCGCTGTTGCATGTGGGGGATCGTTCGCATCGCTCAACCTCATGATGGCCTTGGTGGATCTAGACTTGCCTGAGAGCTGCTCTTGGTGGTTTGCGTACGGCTTTTGGGGCCCCGCGGTGTCGATCACGCTTGGACTACTTGGCGAGTACTCATTCAGCCAGTAGACTAGTACTAGTTTAGATCATAGTCAATTGTTCAACACGCATACTAGTCACAGCTACGGAGTCCGAGGCCTCTCGAGAACTACCGTATACATGATCCGTATTAGATGGTGTTAATCACCTGTTTGCATGGGTAAACTGCTGCAACATTAGTGAGACACTCCCCAAGCATTGGCCCAAATCAGTAACTCTAATTATACCTGTGCTTACGGGAGGAGCTGGAGAGCAGATTAAACCACCCTGTCGGGCAGAAGTTAGTACTGCCTTCCCCCATCGAATTCACCAACTTACCCAAGCATCTGGAAGAGCTACCAATCACTCGTCCTGTGTAAGATCTGGCCCCAGGCGATACCTGGCGCATTCTATGTGGCATATTAGAAATATACCGGGACATCGTTATCGGATATCAACCGGTACAAGGACAATTCTGCGGCCCCAGTCTACCTGCATCCACACCTCGCTGTGTACCAAACGAGGGCAAGATCGTCAGTCACGAAAGAACATCCATTTCAGCTGACATTGTTGTAACACCGCTGCAGACGCCTTCGTGCAAATTGAGTCTCGAATAATCCTCCTTCCTTCCACCAAGTATTTGGAATAGTAAAGAAGGATCGGTGAATCCCGAACATGGCGTCCCCATACGTCGACAAGTTCGTTACGGTGTGCGTCCAATCCTCTACCAGCGAAACTCACTCAATCTTCCGCAAACACTAATCTCAGGTTACAGATTTGACGGTGCGCTGAAAATATGCTGGAAGCCACACCCCGAACGAGACTTCGCTTTTGAAGCAATCTTCGAGCTGGACCATCCTGCATTTGCGCAATTCAGGTCAGGCAAACCTCCCCTTCACATACATCCACACCAAGAAGAGTACATCCAAGTTCTCGAGGGCGCGTTGGCGCTAGAGGTTGAAGGCGTTGAACATGTGGTGAGACCTGAAGACGGCGAGTTCCTCGTCGAACCTTGGAAGATTCACCGCTTGTATACGCTGCCACCACCTGGGGCTGGTGATCCACCATCAACCGACTCGAATACTGTGCGCTTCTATGCTTCTGGGGAGAAGACTGCGGAGATGTTCAATATGGATATTTTGTTCTTTGAGAACTGGTATCGGTATCAGGATGAGATCATACGAAACAAGAAGAGTATTGACATAATCCAAGCTATGAGTGTAGGTCTTGCCTAGTGTACAGTCCAAACGTTTGAGGTCGTTCTTGCAGAGTGCTAATCATTGCTGTAGATGTTCGATGCTGGAGGGTCGTACATGACACTCCCATGGTATGTGCCGTTCAGAAGGCGAGCGTCGCAAATTCTCGGGATTATTGTTGGAAGATGGCTGGGAGGTTTGTTGGGATACCAGCCCTTCTATCGCAAGTGGTCGACGGATTGGCCGCTCGCGGAGGCTAAGATGAGGACTTCGCTTTTTCATCGGCGGCTGCTGAGTCGCGACAAAGGAGAATGATTTAGTAGCACAAGGCGAATGTGGTATTCAATATGAAATCGAAATTGGATGAAATAAGTGTTATGTACACTCTGGCCAACCTGCTACAGACAGAAACATCGCTGACAAGTCTTCAAGGGCTCATGGCTCTTCAAACCCACCTAGATATCCTTATCCATCTTCTCGATGTACACAGGCCATGAATGCGGAACGCAATTGAGGAATGTCTGAGTGGTCCACTTCTGCTGGGGATCCACCTGCCGAATTGAGTAGTCGCGCACAATTGTCGCCGCAATTTTCGAGATCTGAAGCTGAGCCAAATGCTCACCGGGGCATCTGTTGTAGCCCATACCGTACTATTGTCACGTCAGCCATGCTGAAATTTTTGGAGCACACATCATCACTCACCACAAGCATTTGCTTGTATCGCGAAGCAATCTCGCCATCCATCCACCGATCTGGCACGAATTCGTTGACATCGGGACCCCAGCATTCTCTCGATTTCTGCATCACTCTTGATTTTTGTGTTAGTGTTACTCATAAAGAAGCGATGTTTAGTTCTAGACTCACTGTGGGTTTATGGACAACACAGTTCCTTTGGGGAAGTACGTCTCGCCTATAGTGACACCCGCTTCAGGCGCTACCCGCGCGAGTCCGAAGGGACTAGGGCCGAGCATACGCATAGCTTCATGGATGCAAGCCTGGAGGAACGGAAGCTCCTGAGTGTCATGGTACGATATGACGCGTCCGAGGCAGCGGCCCTTGCTCTGCGCAGCCTTGATCTCGGCCTGTGCCCGTCGCCACGATTCGGGGTGTCGAAGCAAGTGATACACGAAAGACTGCAGAGCACCTGAAACGAAGTAATTCAGTGCGAGTTCTTATTCGTTGTTTAGTTTGGACACTTACATGAAAGCGTGTCTGAGCCAGCCGCCACACTTAATGTAGCCTGAGCCTCGATATTGCGATCAGTCAACTGATCCGGTTGCTGCTTCTGAGTTTTGAACCAGTGCGCAATAATATCAAACCGTGCTTCGGGATCCTTGCGCCGCTTCTCCAACGCAGCTTTCGACGTATGGAAAACATGACCAAGAGGTAAGATGCCGAGCCAGGTCATGACCGGGTTAGCGACGAGCAAGACGTGTAACCAGTACATATACCCAGCGATCCCGAGATAGCGGTTGAGGTACCGACCATTCTGGATCGAGCCGCCAATGTCCACGCCTTTCTCCAGGAACCCAAAGGACTGGGAGAAGACGGCTTCGCCTGCATTGTCAAATGCGGTGTAGGAAAAGAACTTGTCCAGGTGCATCGGTCGATGCTCTTGAGCGTGAATGTTCATCCACCCTAGCAGCCGTCCAATGTTACTGTCGAAGTGTTCCTCGGATTTAAGTAGATGAGATAGAGAGAAGCCTGATAGGAAGAGTTTGGATCGCTTGATCTTGGTCTTTGCGTCCAGCTCGGACTGCGGCGCACTGAAGCGGTAATCAGGCAGAGCCATAATTCGGTACCAGTCCGACTGCTTGCGCGTTACTATTGAACCAGCGCAACGTTCAGAAACGCCGAGAAAAACGTACCTTGCGAAGCAGTGACTGGAGTATAATCCTAGGACCATCCGGATGGCTGACGCTGACCTCTCCCGGCGCAAGCCTTACAAAATGTCCATGTTTCTCATGCTCTTTAATCAACTTCAGGTTGTGGTCTCCCTTCACAATGTACCACACATTCCAAAGACGAGTGATGGAAGCCCACCACGGACCCGGTATGTCGGTCAGTGCGGAAAAGTAGCGGCGCCGTATTGCAAGACCAATTAGGAAGAGAACAGACAAGTATGTTGCCCAGCTCGACGATACAATTCCCAACGGGTTGGTTAGCGCCATGGCTGTGGTAAAAGCAAACTGTACGCACGAAAAGGTTGATCGCTGGAACGAAGGCGCGGTTTGTGTATTATGCTAGCGTAATGAGTATCGTCCGCACACTCTCTGAAGCCATGGCTTGTGAGACATCCTCGGTCTGTCCGCCGAGTAGACCAAGTATGGTACGTGTATGGGTCGCGATAGTCGCTACTGCTTAGCACCTGCATGGCTTCTTCGTCGGTATCCGAAGCCGCCATCTCTGCAGGCCAGTCAATGGATCTTGGGGCTGACTTATTTGAACCCTTGTATCCGGGAACTTGACAGAGCTTACCCAAGATCTGTGCCTTCGAGCTTCGACCGTTACTCGGTATTGGCAGGTGTCATGTCTTCGGATGCGCTGGGCATCTAGCTCGCTGCGGTCAAGTGTCTTTCGGATGGAGGATGCTCCGGGGGCCAATCATATGAGTGGGGACAGTGTAGATCGGTTCTCCGTGCAGTAGTGTGGTTCAACGAACATCCTTGAGCCCAGGGCGAGCTGATCGAACTATGATAGGCTCCATGGAATTGGGCCAGAAAAATCGCATTCAATGTTCGTGGAACGTTATCATGTACACTGCAATTGCGAGGCCTAGAAAACACGTCCCAATCATCCTACCTTTCACCCCAAAAAATGGCAGGAACCATCATCATCACCGGCGCGAACGGCTCTCTCGCTATCCCCGCCGTCGCCTACCTACTCAGCAATTATCCAGACTATACCGCTATTTTGACAGTTCGCAACGCATCCGAGGACGACGCAAATACAACAGCGCTTCGTGCGGTAATATCACGACACCCGCAAGCGAAAGCCGATATCTTGGAGCTAGACTTGTCTGTGCTCTCTGCCGTTCACGACTTCACGAAGTCCATCTCAAAGAAGATCGATAACGGAACATACCCAAAACTTGCCTCCATCGTCTGCAACGCTTTTTGGTGGAGCCTAACGAGCGACGCACCGGTACTGAGCGCCGATGGCTACGAGAAATCAGTCCAGGTCAACCACATATCGCACGCCGCGCTCGTTCTCCGTCTTCTTACTCATTTCGAGCCTGCTGGTGGCCGCATTGTGACGCTCAGCAGCGAAGCGCATGTACCCGGAAAAGCCACGTTCGAACAGATACCACCTCGGATTCCGGACGACCTCGACTCGCTCGTGAAGCCGCCCGTAGAAGCCAGTTATCCCCCAGGACGACCATTCCAGCGATACGGTAACTCGAAGCTGGCGGTAGTAATGTGGACGCATGCACTAAACCGGCGACTTGTTCAAGTAAGTCCTCCCCAAGCCGTATCCTGTGCATGTTTTTTTCGTTCTCACACTCGTTTCCAGCATCCAAATCTGGGTAAGATTAATGCTATCGCCATGGACCCAGGATCTTTAGTCGACTCGCGTGCTCTGACCACGAACACATCGCCCAACTTTTGGTATCTCCAGAAGCTTGTGTTGCAGCCTTTCAGGCCTCTGCTTCGTCTGGTGAACCCTGCGATACGGAATGCGGCTGAGGCCAGTCCGACGTTGATTGATCTGGCTATTCAACAAGCACATCCTGGTGAACGAGGTCACTTTGAGTTGGGAGAGAAGATGGAGAGTTCCCCGGATAGTCTTAATGTCGAAAAGCAGGACTTATTGTGGGAGAAGACCTTGGAGTGGGCGGGACTGACGAGTGAGGAGGTTCGTGATTTAGTTCAGTAGCGATTCCCCGGATGACTATGCCGCGGATTAAACTCGATTCCTGGAAGATCCATGGTATTATTAAACCTGCACTGTGAGATATTATGGTTGTTGTTCACCGCTTCATATGACTAAGATATCCTCCCACACATCACCACTGTACCGCACGTTGTAAAAAGAGTCCTTTTTTCTCACAGTACTACTCCTTTACATACCCAACTTGTGTCGATAGTTAGAACGTGAATTCGCTAAGATACGTGTAGAGAGATGACGGGCAAGTCCATCTACGATCGCTCTACGCGCTTTCTCTGCTTGGTGGAGTTTTTGATGTCATGGAGTTGGGAATTCTATAACTTTGTGGGCCATCATTCCCGTTTAGAAAGACACACGAGTTGGAGGAAGCCTTCATAGCTTTCAAAAGCCATTTCATCGTCGATGCCCACTTCGAAATAAGAGCATTATGCTAGGTACATGAGACTAGTTTCGAAAAAGAACCTTACTCCACGCAAATGTGCTTTGGCGTCCTCACCCGGTCTGAGTAGTAACACAGAACGTGATTTTTGTATGGACGCTGCGCTTCTGAAACACGATGCTACTACGACCATATGTGGCTCGTGTAGGCCTCTCGAAACCGATGGAAACCATCGCCAAGGGAAATTCCCAAGATTTGCCGCACAATCAAAGAGCCGCACAATCAAAGAAGTGATTTGGAAAGTGACCAAGTACGCCTCATTGACTGCTCCACTGCATCTTCTCTCTTATTCACTCAGCGCAAAGGTCTGCCCAGTGCCAGCTTACCGCCTCCACACTGCACTTCCTCCTCGTTTCGTTTCAAAAAGCATTGCAAAGAAAGTTAATAGACGCCGGTCAAAGGTTGCAGTACGAAACTTCGTGTTCGGCCGCACTCTGGATTCTCTAATCTAATGTGTAACTTCAGAACAATAAACGCACGCTGTGATAGGGTTAATCTTCTAGATCGATTTGAGAAGTGTGTCGCAGGGGGAGACTCCGATATACCGCTATTCTAGTAGGATCAAAGAGAAGCACTCTGCTCCTCTCGAATATCTTCACTGGAAATCCAACGACGAAAGACACCTTCAATTCGGACCTTAAATGTCAGGCTTCCCTTGGTCGACATATCCCGCCCATCGCAGGTACTTCAAGGCTCAAAGATTGACTCGATTTCACGATATATCCATTTCGTCACGTCAACCTCCAGCTATACGTCTGAAGTCTCCAACTTCAACGTGACGCATAAACGTCCGCGCGGTTCAGAAGAATGTAACATGTATGCATAATCTGGCGCAGCTATGAGAGTTGACGAGTCTAACGTCTGATAGCCCCACGTGCATAAAGAGTTGGTAAAAAGAGAGTTTAATATGGCAAAACATACAACAACAGGTTCTCAATAAGAAAATAAAGTAGAGAAACAAGTAAAGAAGAAAGTAAAGAAGAAAGTAGAGAAGAAAGTAAAGAAGAAAGTAGAGAAGAAAGTAGAAAAGAGAGTAGAGAAGAAAGTATTTGTAAATAAGACTGTTGGCCACATATTGTTCCTTCGCCTGCCCTGCTCGTGAGATTCATTGCGATTTCTCAAATCCCGCAGATGCTCGAATTGCCAATAATTGTGCGAAATTAGCGCGCGACCGTATTCCAATCTAAAATCTATTAGCCTACAATCACCCGAGAAACCGCACTTCAAGCACCATAGGGTAGGCGAAAGAGGGACTGGGACATGATCCATTCTTCTTGGAGAAGCCCATCGGCAACAATTCATTAGTCGTGTGACTAGATGTCCCCTGGCTGCTGCAACTTTCCGTGTTAGCATGTTGATCCTTTATTAGATGGCTACAGCCATAGTAGGAGGTAAAATAGTAGTACGCATACATCTTGGTGATGAAAGGATTAGGAATAAGATAGCGCCGTGGCGCAGAATTGAAGCTGTGCTAGGGGTGAGACCATGAATCTTCGTAAGGGTTCAGTTATCTATGCATCCCGTGGGCTATGAAAGGTCTTCTCCACCAAGACGCGAGCTGCTGCACTCGGAGCGGAACTGTCAAAACTATGAAGACCACCGTCGAAACCATCGAAACCGTCGACTTCAAAATCATCGACATCGGAACCATCGGAGTCCATTGGCCCAAATAGGCCTAAGTGCGACATAGTGTAAGAAGATTGCAGTGCTGGTTCTGCTCTCAAAAATTTCCTATTTGATATATCTCCTATTTTTCTAGCTGTGGGTTTTGTAATCACCTTTGTGAAGCTCTAGTCAAGAATAGAATACAAGAATGGAGAAGCGTTCTGCTCATCAAACCTCTCAATGGAACACAACGACCAAAGGCATCGTCGATTCGGGTTGTGAATGCTGAGCTTCCCTTGGTCAAATCAACACGACTATGGTAGGTACTTAAAGTTCAAGAGATTGCCTGGGTTGCAACATAATCCAAACTCACCATGTCCAAGTCTAGTGGCAATACATCCGACTGAGCCACAAATAAGCTCCCTCGTTATCTGTAAGATTAGTTGATAGGCATGCAGCGCTGGGCGTCGCAAAATTCAACGCCGGGTGGCCCGAAGTGCAAAAAGAGTGGACAAACGGAGATCAAAAAGGCAAAAACATACAACAGCGGGTATTCGCTAGTGGTCACCCACCTAACTACTAATCCGCCGGTACCATGCTTAAATATGGCTGAGCGAACGGGAAGCCTTGTTCTCATGGTCCTATGGTAGTATGTATTGGATAGTATGCTGCGTACCATATATATAGGCTAATTGCCACTGCACAACAACAGAACAATGATTTGTTGGTAATATCAGCGGCGTTGCCTTCTTTGCTAAAACGAATGGATTATATCAACAAAGTAGCATTCCTACCATAACCACGCGTGTTAGCCAATGTTAGAACACATGTAGGTTGCACACCACAAAAGACACATAGACAAGTTGAATAGCTTTGCGGACTTATTCGACAGAACAGCCTTATTATCGTTGCTGGTAGTTGCTTGTTCTGCTTAGAGACACCGCTAGGGAATGCTACGATCTTCTCAACAAAACGAATTTTTTATCCGATGAGGGCTCATGGGAATCTGGGGATGTGTCTACTCTCCTATTACTGGAATAAGGATAGCCAGACTCTTGGTCTCCTTCCACTTGTTGAACTCTTCGCGCGACATGCCTCAATAGAACAACGTGATTTTGGATGAACAAGAAGGCCCAATTGAGCTTGCCCTTAGCTTATAGATCTGGCTAATTTGAAAGTCTCTAACGTGCTGCAGCAGCCTATAACGTACCAAGTTCAACGCTTACCTATCGCGCGTCCGGTCGCAGCTTTCGTCCTGAAACCACGACTAACTGCCGGAAGCTGTCCTCAACGGAGGAGTAAATGATTTTTCAATACATCCTTAACCTCGACTCTTGGGGTTTGCGCCCAAACTGTGTGAGATTGAAGATATGGCAGATAAGCTGTTGCACGTGCGCGGTGGAGAGCCAGTGGCAGGCACTGGGCTGAGCAATTCGTATCGCACTTGTAAGAGCTTAAAACAGCTTTCAATCGAGCAAAAGACCAGCAGAGGAGTCTCAAGAAGATGCTCAGGTAGTGGGTGAATGATTCGGACTCGTGGCGAACGGGAGGCCAAGTACGGGATCCAGGATGACGACGTGCACAACTTTGACGAGAGTGGGTTCCAGATGGGCGTTGTTGGGTCCATGAAAGTCGTTAACGGCGCAGAGAGACGCGTTCGACTAGAGATGGCTCAGCGGGGCGATCGTGGGTGGGTGACAATTATCCAGGGCATCTGCACTGCCGGGTACGAGATTCCGCCCTTCATCATCTACAAGGGAATGATTCACATCTCTGCGTGGTATGAGGATATATCTATACCAAGAAATTGGAGGATCTCAGTCTCTGAGAACGGCTGGACGAACAACGCGCTCGGTCTTACGTGGTTAAAGCACTCTGACAAGCATACAAAGGATCGAAAGGTAGGGATGTACAGTTTGCTTGTCTTGGACGGGCACAAAAGGATTTGACATCATTACACTGACGTAGGAGGATACTTCGCAAGTAAACACTTCAATCCCTCATCACCACGATAGCGCTCCAAAGCGACTCGTCTCCACTCCTCCCAATCCAATCCGTGATCAACTCCAACCGCATCCCTCAACCCCCTGAAAAGTCCAAGGAAGCCTTTCCAATCAGAAAGGTCATATCCGCAACAAAACGCAAACCGATGCTGCAATCGCCCGTCCCTCACAACCTGTGCTAGACCCAATGCGCCTTTTTTCTCGAAGATCTCAGCCAGCAACTCCTCCTCTTCTCCCAATGTGTTGAGGCCGTTGTAAAAATCGTTCACGGGAAGGAGTCCTACAGGTGAATTGAAAGCGATCGCTTCTGGGGTGGTATAAGCCCATTCCCAGTCGATGATAGCGGTGATATTGTAGTCCTCATCGACGAGGATGTGGTCGCCCTTGTCATCGGCATGCTTCAGGAAGAACCCATTGTCAGAGCTGTCTTGGGAGGGAAGAACCGAGGGGATAAGATCGAGAAGGAACTGGTGAATAAGATACGCATCGACCGGATTCTGGGCGTACATTTCCTCTCGTATAATCAGGTCCTGTATGAGCTTGATTGAAGAAGTGTGGTATTCCTCAAGTGAAGAATATGGGCCAAGAGGCGCCATGCGGGAGCCGTGAAAATCCGTTAGAGACTCGCGAGCAAACGCCCCAATACGGTCAGAGCTGGAAGTACCAAGACACCCCATGCTGCCAAGCGGGTGCTTCCGAAGCTCAATGAAGACATCCGCAAGTTGCTCCACCACTTTCCCCCGTTGCTCTCTAGAAGCAACCGACCACCGTAGCGACCGCCCCGCCATCTTCTCAACAAGCATATAGCCAACCCCCACTAGATTACCAGGGCTTTCCAGAGCAAAGTCAAAGACCTTTGGAGTGGGTACCGCGATATCCTCGAGAAATTTCATCGTGGCAAATTCGCTTTGGAAGATATGGTCTCGTAGCGGGGGCGGAGGAGACGTAGCATTGAAGCGGCGGATCCGTGCCAGCCAAATAACGCCGTCCTCAAACACGATGTCGATGTGGTAATTCATACCACCCATGACGGAGCTGCGACTGGTTCTATCGTACTGAAATGCAGGAACGGAACAGCAGATGCCATCCCGTAGCTCACTCGCCCGTGCGGCAAGAGCCTCTTTGTTGATCTTTTGGAATAGTACTTCTATCTCCTTTTCCTCTGCTTCACGAGCAGCGGGATCGTAGTGGGTCGCATCCTGCTGGCGAATCAGACATGTTGACAATGTTATGCTAGAATCTGGGGACAAACCTCCCAGGCAGGACATTGATGAAGAGGAGCTTGGACATGCGAGGAGCAAAGGTGTCGATTACAGAGAATGCAGTTACTGGTGCGGACTGCGGGTCTCGAGCAACCCTCAAAGTCACATGCCCACATTGGCATTGTGGGTTAGAGATTATGGGCAAAAGGCAAGCGTGATATCGAATTCGGCAAGTGTCTGAAAAGTTCAGCATCAAAGTGCATGAACGGCAAAGTTTTATGTTCTTGCAATGGCGGGGTGCTAGCGCGTAGCGGATTGCGCTAATTGGAGCAGACATTCAACGTATGATGTGATCGCATTGCATGTACGTGACCGACCCGCTAATCTGCATAGCCATTTCGTCCCGTTGCCGAAGGATTGCGGCGTAGATACACTAGACGAGTGCCTGGCCAATCGACCTATGCTACACGCCTGATGCAGCGCAAGAACTCTGCGGCACAGATGCTTAAGCGCTGCTTTTTGCTTTTGGCAGTCAATTATCCGGTGTCTGGACAGGTAAGAAAGGAACAAAGACTGGCCGATTGGCATCGAAGGTACGAATACTTAAAGGGCGGTTGTCCTGCATTGTCTCGTTACCAACCACCCGACCATCTATCTATCAGCTATTCAATCAACATAAACTTCCTCGATTTCCAATCCGTCAATCCCACATCCCTTCCCTAAAAGACCTTCGTCTTGATACCATGCCTTCACCAGCAATTCGATGCGTTAAGGAGGACTGCAACGCCTGGGCAGAGAGTGGCTCTCGCTACTGCTCCTCTCGTAAGTTTGCTAGACAAGTAGATGTATTCGTCTGAAAGTCTCCGCCGATGAAACTCGAGGTTCTCTTGGTTCATGGGTATTAGAGTCGGAGAAATTGAAGAAGACATGAGAAGCAGGCTGATTTGTGACGATTGGAGAACGACATTGAGTAGGCTTGAACAACTTGGGATATATCTATCACTATGTTTCAGCTCGTTTACTCATGTACTGTGTTATTTTCTTCTCTGTTCTATTTGGCGGCAAAGGGACCACTGCTGAATGGCGCGTCACACTCTTTTAGCACCAGAAATAAAATCTCAAGCTTGATGCCTTGCCTTCCAATGTGAAGGTTGCAGCTATTTAACGGATCATGGGCATTAGTTGTTCGACAGTTGGCTGGTGTTAGGTCCAGTGCTCAATCCAAATGCTACTACTACAAGTTCTTCTCCAAAATCGGGAAGTCCAGTACGACGCTTCAAACGCTGGAATCATATAATCCGATATTCAATTGTATAGTGCTTGAGAAGAAACATGAATCTACGAACATAGCTTGTGTAGATGTTTGGGAGAGCATATTAGAGCTTGTGTTTAGGTAGGCAGGACCTTGCTAGGTCAACAATTTTTTCTAAATAAGACCTACCCTAACGGCAATAGATGTAGACGCGGAGACCGAGTGAGATTTATAAAAGGAATTCGCGGAGAATGGAGAGAAGATAACTAATATAAAGATGCCGGCAGCCTAGAAATGAGCAGCTGTAGGGGTTCTCCGGCGCTAAGAAGGATAATGAACAGAGCCTTTTACCTATTAATATAAATTAATAAATATAATAAACCTATAAGTAGAAGCCTAAGAGCATAACATGACAAGAGAGAGGGGGGGTGTTCTTTTATCTATATTATAGTTTCTTTCCTAAGGAATACATCTGCATGGCCCGGCAAGGGAGCTACAACGGGTTAATGAAAGTCATCTATATATCTATCTATCTACTACGTGTAAAATTACGCCATATATTACCACGATTTTCCACTATTGTACCGTATATATAGGGGTCATATCTCCCCCTATATCCCTACACATAGGGTCCTTAATATCACTCATTTTCCTATGGTTTTCGGCCGTAACAAAGTCCCACTAGCAGTTGAGCATTTCGCAGGGGAAAGCGCAGGAGACACCAACTCTGTGCCACACGAATTGTAAAGCGATCTGATATCAATCATCCGCACGGGATTGAAATCCATATCCTGGTTCAGGCGGTGCGTTGGCCGAGGTGTATGGAGTTAAAGCCCGTGCGGGATAAAAGCCTGTGCCATGAATAGAGCCCCTCTTGGGAAGAGCACAGGAAAAAAAGCTCATAATGGAGAAAACTCCGTATCCTGGATTTAATGCCCTGTACGATGGGTCTCACGGCGTAAAAGACCATGCGAGTTCAACGCCCCGTTTCTGTATCGAGATAGTGTATTAAGATCCCGTGCGGCATGGAAGCTCGTATTCGGGATGCTATGCTATATATGAGGGAGATGATGGGATAATAAACCGTGCGGGATAAACGCTCGTTTTCTATAGTATGATGATGTACTAGAATCACGTACGACATGTTAGCCCATATCTAGATGCCATACTCCGTGTAAGGGTAAGTACGGGATAATAGATTATGCGGGATGTACGCCCGTTTTCTGTAGCAAGGCAGTGTATTAGAGTCCCGCACGGCATGGAAACCCATATACGGGGTTCAGTGCTCTGTCTAGGGGCAATTATGTGACCAAAGACCGCGTGGGAGAAACGTCCATTCACTGTATTGAAGCGGCCTAGCAGAATCCCGTACGTGGGTTGACCCGCTCGGTGCATGGCAGTGGAAGCCATTCCGACTCAGTGATAATGACGCGCCTCTGGTGCTGCTTGTAACGAAGCAAAAGTTACGCTTACTCTCATATATCGAAACAACACGATAGAAGACAGAAGGCAGAAGACAGCTCCAGCTCGCGGCGACTGGGTGGCACCAGGCGCAGCACTACAGCACAGCCTTAGGGGGTCGCCGTTGTATTAAAGCAGCAAGTCTGGGGGCGGAGCACTGCAGGTCTAGGAGTACAAAGTTTAAAGACAAACAAAGCACATCATAGAATCGTTTCCGGTTCTGTGGCAGATGGCTTGACAACGATAGAACCGTTTACGGTCCCGTGAGCAGATGACGGAGCTGGCAGGAGAGTCTGTTCTCGTGATCCTATGGTTGTATGTATTAGACATATTGGCGGCTGGCATATATATACCCTATTTATGCGCAGAAAAGGAAGTCTGCTTAGATAGACATATCAGCGAGTGTGTTCAGTTCAGTGACTGAAGGGAGTCTCGCCTAGGTTTGTAGAAGCCCTTGTGGAGGTCGCTGGGGGGACTCAATCCAGGACAGGGTGAATAGCGACGTCACATGACCGACCAGTCGCAACATCTGTAATCTCTGTTCGCAGTAAGGATCCGATATGACCAAACCACTGGATCCTGGAAACTTACAAGTGACCCAGACCCTCTCCCTTACCTATGTCCCGTCCCCATCATCCCCGTATCTCCCTCTAGCTCCGACAACACACTACCCCTCATCTCCACTGGCTCGCCAGACAACCTATCCATCATCGTGTTCCCATCAAGCTCCGATAATACACTCTGCCTTGCACCCAATCCATTTCCAACTACCGTTTCGCCCTCAAGCTCCGAAATCCCAACACTTTCTCTCACACCAGGCTTCACGTTCGCGCTCTCGGTTTCTCCTTTCACCTCCACTACACGTTTTCTCGCACGTCGTCTCACCCCAAACACTATCGCACCAATAACGAACAACCCGGCGGCAGCTAACCCGACCCCAAGGCCGATCTTCGCGCTGCGGGAGAGTCCGGCTTCGCCAGCGTTGAGCTGATCTGATTCCGGGAGTGCGACTGAGGACGTACTAAGCGTTGGCGATGCTGATATCCCACCGCTAGTAGTCCCAACGCCCGCCATCGTCGACGACAGCATGATCCCAAAGGATGTAGGCGTTGCAGTCCAAAGACTAGTCATAAGCCATGTCCCGATCTCACTAGGGAGACTGGTGATGGGATTGCCGACATGTGCGCAAATATCTTGGAACGCTTGCATGAATGCTACCAAATCAGTCAGTAAACTAAACAGCCTATATTTTGGTAAATCCTGGGCATTAAGGCTTACTGTAAAGCCCGCCGGGAGTACATCTCCTTTGATCCGCAACACAACTCGAAATCGTATTGATATACTCGTCTATGAAACGCCGCTCTTTCGTACAGATGCATGGGAAGTTGGACGGCGTGCACCCGTAAAACATGCCGCTTGGGAGACATCGTTCCTGGAAGCTTATCAGCGAAGTGCATATCTCGCATGATCGTAATCGGACGAACGTACGACTCCGCAGGTTGGCGGCAACTTACCCCCCGTAGCCGTAGCTGTTGACGTAGGGGCAGCAGTTAGTACACCAGCGAGCGAAGTGGATGCCGGCAAAGCACGTCCAAGGTGCGGGAGCAGAACGCCGACGAGCAAGCGCGGAAACCACATAGTAGAGACCTAGCAGATGAGAACGTTTGACGCAGGGCTCACGAAGAAGAGCTTGGAGGATTACAGTAGTGCAAGGCAAGGCCTACGCTTCGCGAGCTTTCCGTTCTAGTATGTTGAATTTAGCACAGGCGCAGGATGAGGGTAAACTGGCTTCGTGCCGTCAACGATGCTTCAAGGTCCAACCATCCGGACGCTATCGCTCTACCTTGTACCTTAATACAGGTCTCATGACCCAATCGGCTAGTCGCTACCGCCCAAGCTAGCTGTTTCTAGCTAAATGATAAACACATACGGTAGTGGTTCTACGCAACTCAATCATACAAGATAAGACAATGCGGGGTACGTACTATATTTCCAATGAAAGGCGTACAACTACCGGGCCATGCGCACCCACTCACCAACGTCAGACTACACAGGCTTTGCCATGCAATACTATACATTTCCGATGACTTTCAACCTCGAGCCATCATGACATACACAATCCCCTTTCTATCCTACTCAATCCTCCCCATGCCCTGCTTCATAGGCAAAGCAACCCACTCCCTCTCATCAACCGCTCTCTCCAACCCCGTCCCTCTTTCCCTCCACCCCACACCCCTCAAGCCCCTCGCCATCATCCAAGCCGCTTTGATACAATCATTGACCCCGACTCCATGATACAGATTCCCTACGACCCTTACCCGTCCTCGATAATCCTCCTTGACCTTCTGCGCATACGCCTTCAAACGATCATCAAAGCCCACAGTATACTGCGGAATACAGTCTTGCGAGAGATTGATGTGGGAGGCCACCGGTTCTTCGGTGATGAAGAGATGTCGCTGGATCACGGAGCGTGCGAGTTCGAGACCTTCTTCTTCCGTAGGGTAGTTATCCCAGCCGTCCCACCAGTGGCCGCCGAGCATCACGGTGAGTTTCGTGCCTTCGGTGGTGTCTTGGCCGGTTATGGCGTCCGAGTCGAAGATTACGCCGAGTGCGCGCTCAGGGTTCTGCTCAAAGGGGACACTTTGCGGGATGAGGTAGCCGAAGCCATTGACGGGAATGAGGTTTGGTTTAGAGAAGAAGAGGTTAACGGTCATGACGGTGACGTAAGGGGCGAGGGATTTGTCGCCGATAGAGGAGATGACGAGATCAAATTTTTCGGTTTTTTGTTCAGCATCGGCCTGGTTGTTATTAGTTGGGTAGACTGATTTGGTGATGTGAACTTACCCCTGTTGTGACTTCCATCTGTGGCTCCGCCCCCGCGATGTACTTCAAGTCACCAACGTAGGTCCCGAGCTTGAACTGAACCTGATTACTGTCCTCAAGATCCTGTTGCAAGGTCTTGATCAGCTCCTGCAGCCCATTCTGGAAGGAGAACATTGAGCTCTCCGCAAGTAGATCAACAAACTTGTCGTCCAGTTTGATATCCTCTCGCATAGCCTTCAGCGCATCCGCATCATACGGATGCGTCACCATGACCTGCTCCGGAAGCTCGCTCTCTTGATTGACATTAATCATGCCTTTCCACACACTCCCATGCATGCCCTCCAACTTCCACGCCGTTGCCAACAACGTCCTCGCACTAAGTTTCCACACATCTCCCGCGTAGATGCCATGCATAACCGCCGAAATCACGTTGTCTGCTATCCGCTTGTCTGCTCGCCGCGCGATGAAGGAACCGATCGATTCGTCCACGAGTTTGTCTGGCCGCTTCGGTCGCCACGGCTCAAGTAGAGCGTAAGGCAAGCCGGCCGCCAGGCCACTCCGCCATAGATCGAAGATATTGGAAAATCGTGGCTGTTCGCCGGGAGTGGGAAGAGCGTTGAGACGGTCGGGGTAGTATATGTAACGATGCCTAGAGCCGGCCGAGGTTTTTTTCGCGTAGAGGACTTTGTCCACCAGACCGAGGTCTTGTATCTAAAAGACATCAGCTACGGAGTACCAATTGCACAAGTTAAGCGCACCAATTGCGCCGTCGGCATGCAATTCACTCCCGGTCTCAACGTCCGCGGTCCATATTCAAACAGCACATTGCCGCCAGGCACCTCCACTCGTGGTGACTTTATCCATCCTCCAGCCTCCTTTCCACTGTCGTACACAGTAATCTTGCTCTTTGGAAACTCTTTCGACACGAAATATGCACTTGCGAGCCCGGACACGCCTCCGCCTAGCACCGCGATGTTTTCAGGATATGCTTTCGAAGAGGCGTAACGCCGGCAGCGGACGCATAATGACGAGGCGAATTGGCGGGCAGCAACATGTTTCAAGGTCGATTGAAGGAGCGGGACATCGCGCCTGAGTCGCATTGCCGCGTGTGGAGGGCGGAGGTTGCAGCGTGCAGACGCGGGCCATTCAGATATCAATGATGGTGACGTGCAGCTCGGACCGACAAAGCGCGCTCGGGCCGGCATAGAGCTAGCGGCCGCATCAGAGCCTCATCCTGCTAAGACGTTTGTGCACACAATATCACGTGGTGCAGACGGAAGTAATGTAAAGAGAGAGGCAGCCCGCAGGCCGCAGAAACAAAGGTGTCCATTTTCACAAAAGCCCTCCGGATGACATCCCTTCAAGTATGCCAGTCCAAGATATGCCCACCACAACCAGATACGCCGCCCAACCTGTCGGTATCCTGAACTATAATACAATGGTGGACCTGCTGCTTTACAGCCTGAGATCCGCTTTCCCTATACCTCCATCATCCCGTCTGTCCAAACGCAGAATCTTGTCCCATGTCCCCGTGCTCCACTGACAGACTTCCCGTTCCAAGCCCTTACAACGCCGCTTCAATCATCTCCGTATTCTTATCCTCCGGTTTATCCGGTATGATAAGCTCCTCAGGTTGCGTCTCGTCGATAAACTTCCGCTCGCTCACATGCTCCTTCTGTTCTTGCTCCCCGTTCTTCGGCGCCACCCACACATTGGCGCCCTTGGTGGCTTGCTTCTGACCTTCGGCATGCTTGTACGGGCAACGCAGATTCGTGCACGGAGTGAACTTGCACATGATGGAGCTGTGCCAGAACTTGCATCCAGGGGCCGTGCAGTCGGCGCCGTTGCGACACGGGGGCATGCTCGGATGCATGTACGGGCAATTTGCCTGGTCCCGGCAGTTGGGATAGAACGCGCACTCTTGTTCGCTTTGGAACTTCTGTCGCTGGGCGGGAGAGGGGTGCTTGCCGACGCACTTTTTGTTCTTGCACGCCACGCCAAAGCTGCACGTGTCGTTCATGTCGACCACTGTACCCCTAGGGGCAGCGGGCGACGTATGTACGAATTGGCAGTCCGGCTTCGCACACCTCTGGTTGAAGTTGCACATGGTCGTTGCGGCATCTGGCCGTGACGTCTCGACCTCCATGCCATCGCCATTCTCGGCCACAGCACCGTCCGCCATGGCCTCGTCTTGGCCTTCTTTTTTCGTGAACTTGGCTGAGGGTGGTAGACCGTTTCCTGCTTGCACAGACCCCCGACCGGCGCCGTTGGGTCGCTTGCCTCCTCTGCCCCCCCTGCCACCCGGGCCACCCTGGAAATTGGGGCTGACGTAGGGTGTAGGAGTCTGGCCGGCAAAAATCTGCTGCATCATGTGTGCTTGCTGCTCGTACATTTGGAGGAGTGCCATCTGTTGCTGCGAATTCAGGACGCCGTTGTTCATGGCTCCGGGCACACCACCGGGCATACCACCGGGCATGCCGCCAGGCATCCCACCCTGGCCCATTGGGGGCATCGACATGCTACCCATGTTCATGCCGTTCATTCCAGGGTGTCCGACATTCGCGTTGCCCATACCCCTTCCGTTGGCCATCGCCTCCAGTCCGCGACCGAGGTTTTGGTTCTGGCGGGGCCCTTTGGGAGGCTCGCGGGAATGTGAATTAATACGGCCGGCGCCCTGTGAGCCCCGAACGCGATGTAGAGCAGAGTCGTCGGTCCTGTTCATCTGCTTGTTAAGCTGGCCAATCATGCCTCCCCGCCGTGTAGGCTGCTTCGCGCCGCTGCTGTTGCGCATTGCTTTGGGGCCAGTAGGTCTGTGTTTTGTCAGTAGCTGTTGTGGTGATATTCCAACTTTCCGATCAGGGACCGACTGCGATGAGGACTCATGAAGGGGGTATTGCTAGCCCAACAAAAAGGTCGCGAGGCCCATTCGGAGAGGGTGAGGACATCGGAAAAGAAGTGTTGGCTTACATTGTGCCCGCAGAGGCATCGGTAACACCATCCATCTCGGTGTCCTGTGCAGGTATCGCAGCATCGTTATGGTCGTCTTCCATCTGCTCCTCGGTGGTGATCGCGTGCTGTGCGTCCTGCCCGGCGTCGCCACCAGCGAGCTGTGCGCGGAGCTCGTGAATCTTCTCAAAAAGCCATTTCGCAAACTGCTGCGTCTCGGCGTTTTCAGGGCCCAGATCGAGGAGGTCGTTGGACAGCTCTGTGGCGACCTGAGCTTCGTTCTTCTCGTTCGCGAGCATGAGGAGGATGTAGTCGAACAGTGTTGTATCATCGTCGCTAGTCAACCAGCCTAACTCGGTGAGCTTGGCTTGCACGATGCCTTGCAACGCGCCCGCCAGCGGCGATCCATTTGCGAAATCGACAGTCATGGTGAGGTAGAAAGTCGAGGGTGGGGGATGCGCGAAGGCGCGGGAGGTGAGAGGGGGTGGAGACAAAGGGAGGGCGGCGGGTGCGCCTCGCGTCGCGTTCGTCCTATTGCGCGGATGTGTCAAAGGGAGGCGACAAAGAGCGGGGGTCCTTTGCGATGTGGTATGGCGCGAAGTCGAGGGTGGCAACGAAGCGGGTGGTGTTGAAGGCAGTAATTGTTTGGAGAGAGCCCAGATTCTCAGGCTCTGGCGCGGCGCGCGAACTGTATTGCTTGGCAATCAAGGGCCGTGCGCATTCCGGACTCCAAGTGTCCGTGACTGGCTGCTTCTATTCTATTCCACCAGCGCTTCACATTCACCTTGAGATCGACTTGACGAGCTCGTCTTGCTAAGCACAAAAGCCTGCCACCTCGACAATACGGCTTGCCGCCGTCTGCCAGGACGATGAGAATACGGACTTTGGAAAGCACGCAAGGAGCACATGCAGCCAACCGACAATGTTTGCGCTCGCCGTCGGCATAGGGCAGGGAGGATGGCTTTGCTCTGCTATTGATATGGCAACATCCCCTTTGATAGGCCCGTGTAAATAAGCAGTACTTCATATGTGTATACCCTACAAACTTTCCATGTTTGATCTGGGTGAAGGCAGCGCGACCGTGGAACAGGCAGCCGCAACCAGACTAGCGTGTTCCCGCCTTGGCGATACGTCTGTGCCTTTGAAAGGTTCGCCAGCCTCAGCCTGTCACTCCTCCACCCACACCCCCTCATCTCCAAAGGAGCCTGACTGTCCACGGTCTACGTCGACATCCACAACACTCTGTCTCCACCAAACACCAAATCGCGGACTGACCCTGAAACCATGTCTCGCGGCGGAACCACCCTCTACGTCACCGGCTTCGGCCACGGCACGCGCGCTCGCGACCTTGCCTACGAGTTCGAACGGTATGTCCTCTAACGCATCGCCTCCCCCGATCGTCGTCGTTTCCGTCGTACCCGTCGCTGCCTCGAGCCCGCATACCTCCCTTCCCGCCGTCCCCCTTCGAAGCTTCCTCGAACCCAGCGCGCGCTGCTTTGCCTCGCTCGGCCGTCTCTGTGCGCCACCGCCGACCTCAGCTGCCTCGTCGCCCCTTCCGCACGAACCGCGTAGCAGCCGTATCTAACATGGCCCAAGGTATGGTCGCCTCGTTCGCTGCGATATTCCGGCCCCGCGTTCGGCGTCCAGTCGCCTGTGAGTATACCCGTGCCCGTTTAGCAGGCCGTCACCAGCTGATAATAGTAGGTTCGCCTTCGTGGAATACGAGAACCGTCGCGATGCAGACGATGCGTACCACGAGATGCACAACAAGCGCATCGGCCGCGAGGACCTGCTGAAGATTGAGGTACGTGACTTGATCCTACGAATAAGCCTTGTCTAACACGCGCTAGTGGGCCCGCACCCCGCCGTCTGCTTCGTGGCGCTTCGATTCTGGCCGTGAGGGTGGCCGTGAGGGAGCTCGCGAGGGTGGTCGCGAAGGTGGTCGTGAGGGTGGTCGCGAGGGTGGCCGTGACCGAGGCGACCGCGCGGACCGATCGGAGCGCCCTCGTCGTAGCGAGCGATCTCCGCGTCGTCGCAGCGGATCCCCACGCGCACGCCGTGGTTCGTACTCTCCGCGCAAGGATGACATTGGTGTTCGTCCCGGCCGTGAGCGCGACTACGATCGCCGCGACCGCGATCGGTCGAGGAGCCCCGATGGCGACCGTGAGATGAAGGATGTCCGTGACCGCGATGATGACCGCGAGCGTGGCGACCGTGACCGTGATGTCGCTGCCAGTGCCGGTGCCAACGGCGAAGAACGCAAGAGTGAGCCCCCTTATCCGGGAAATGACGATCTCCTCTGATGACCGATGCAGTCGACTCTCCCCCGCCCGTCGCTCACGACGATCTGGATGTTGCAGAGTAGATTCTCTGCGTTGTTGTGCTGTGCGCACACGGCGCTTAGATCTACCCTGTCTTGTCTTATCGTCTCATGTATCGGCTTGCGACGGCCATCCAGATTGTCAAAGCAACTGCCGTCGCGGGTTGCAGCAAAATGGTTAAGGGTCTCCATTCTCTCACTTTTGGCGGTGGTTCCAAGCCTTTCCGGCGAAGGGCCACGGCATTAATCAGCAAGCAGTCTCGAACGTCTCGGACCTCTGTTTTTTCTAGCGAACGGTATCGGCGATATCCCTTACGGTTCGGTCGGTGGTTCCATTCTCGGTCGGACGGTCGGTCGGCGCCAAAAGGCGATTTCCCATCCTGTACTTTACTCGAACGATTCCTGTAGAACGTCGAACCCTTCCCACATCATCTACCATCCACGATGTCCTCGATGTTTCCACGACCCTCGATATTACCATACTGTTAACAAAGGTCTGTATTTGCCATCCATGCTGATACGAAAAAGTTTGTGATTGCTCTACCCTAACGTGTGTTATACACTATTTCGCTAGGACTAAGCTCGTGCTTTTCATTGAGCAACTTCTTGCAGATCCAGAGAATGCCTTGTACACGCACTGGCGGCACTGGAGTCTTGCCTTTAGAGTTGCACAGCATATCTAACCGGTAAATGCTTGCTGCATACGGATGTCCTATTCACAAACCCATTCACACGGATGTTGCTTCGTGCAATGCTTTGCGATCTTTCCAACGATTGGGAGCCAAGTTTACTAGGCATTACAAGGGTAACAGGCTTTCGTAAGAAGCTTATCCAACTCCTCATCAAGCTCCATGCTACGATGTGCATGCACACTTCGACGGAAGTCGTCATGTCCGTGTAGCCTCCATAGGAGTCCCAAAATATAAGTACAGCCAAATGCCATTCGCATCGTGGTTTATATCCCGAAACTGAACTGCTCATTTTGAGCGATGTGCTCTAGGCGATGCGTCCGAGGTGATCATTTGGCAAAGCTAGAGGAACCTTATTTGTTCACTGTATGCACAGCTCCCCGCCCATGCTCGCAGGGTCTGCAATTTAACCCTCCTTCCCCAACCCCCCCAAAAACTGCCCATCCCCGCCCAACAACCCCTCCTTCACACCCTCCCACTCCCTCACCACAGTCGCTCTCTTCCCCTCACTCCTTGGACTCACCTCAACATCAAAGCTCTTTGGAATAGCCACAAACCCCGGTACAAAATCATCCTGCACCGGCATCTTCACCTTCCCATCAATCCCTTTCTTTCCCCTTACATCAAACGCCCAAAAGATGCGCGCAATCCCAAGCAACATACTCCGATCCGCCACATTCATACCCGGACAAATCCTGCGTCCGGCTCCGAAACCAAAATGGTCGCGCTGTGATACGTCGGTACGGGATGCTGATTCCGCCGAGGAGGAGGAGTCGTTGAGGTAGCGTTCGGGTATGAAAGCGGCGGGGTTGGGGTAGCGGGATTCATCGCGGTGGATTGTCCAAGTGTTGAGTAGGAGGAGAGCGTCTTTGGGAATGCGGTGATCCATGTACACATCATCCTCGCTGGTAGCGTGTGGGAAGGCTCCGAGAATAGCGGCGGGCAACCATCGAAGTGATTCTTTTACGCAGGCGCGGACGTAGGGGAGTTGGGGCATGTCATCGAGAGTGGGCATACGGCCAGGTCCGATGACGGTGTCGAGTTCAGCTTGGCCTTTTACTTGGACTTCTGGGTAGAGAAGGAGGGCTTGGATGAAGCCGTACAGTTGGGTGGAGGTGGTGTCGCTCCCTGCTTCCCATAATAGGGCGGGGATGTAAGATGTGTACCCATCCGAGTAACCCTCTGCAGCTTGTAAAGCAACTACATCCTTGCACACACAGGGCCTCGTCTCGGCTCCCCTACTCAGGATAGCGTCTTTGGTGCTAAGGTAAAGGTCCGTGAATAGTTTGATCTCCCGGTTGTGATGTTGCAGTGCTTTGCGTTTCGTGGGCGAAAGGAAGCTGGGGAGGTAGCGGAGGATGGGGTAGAAGTCGGCAAGGGCTGCGCCGCCGGTGCGGTTGAGGTGGACGTAGTTGTCCATGCTGTGGAATAGGACTTGGAGAAGTGGGTCTTGAAAGGTGGGCCAACGGAAACTTCGGGCTGTCGGTTAATACCTGTCACGTTGGGGAAGACATAGAGGGGAGAAACGGCAGGCACTTACCCATAAACAATGGACGTAACGAGTGACGAAGAGTACCTCCGAAAGTGCGACAATAAGTCCGATTTATCCGTCAACATGTCGTAGAGGAGCTGTTTGTTCTCGAGTTCTTGGTAGGGGATGTATTCCTCGGATTTATTAACGTGTAAGGCGTTGTGGTAGACTCGTCGTATCTGTCGCCCAATCAGTCTCACGAATCTGGTACTATGCTACTCCCCGTCACCATCTGCTTACGGTTCTCCACGGCGACCCATATGTCTACACCAGCATTAGCAATCTACTTCTTCCCTTCAATTAATAAGTACATCATACCATCATAACCATCCTCTTTCCCCCGCTTATCAGCGTCTGCCCTATGTACAAATCTGGCCTCGCACTCGTATTCGCACTCTTCTTATCGAGCAAATCCTTCACCACCTTATCGCTAGACAACACGATCATAGTCTTGGTGCCCAGCATCAGCGAGTAGATGGGTCCGTATTCTTGCGCCCACTTTTGGAATTGGAGATGTGGATTTTCTTCGGCCATCTGGTAGTTTTATTCAGTAATAGAATTAGGATCGCGACGGAGTCGTAGGGGCAAGATAGGAGCGGAGAAGCGGGACATACAAGATGGATGTTTCCGAGAACAGGTAGGGTGGGCGGACCAGGCGGATAGTCTTTTGGTCGATGGCCGACGCGGAGCAAACGGTAGAGGGAGTATATGACGAGTGCTCCCAGGACGGTGTAGTAAGGCATCTCCATGATGAGACGGTCCTCAGGGGTACGTACTGCCACTATCGGAGCGAGATAGATCGAACGAAACAAACTATGAAAGGAAAAATGTCCATCATTTATACACTTCATCACCCGGCCCAGCCCCAAGTTCGCGAACAGCTCTCTCAGCCTTGCAGGCATCCGGTGGGTTGGTAACAAATGAGAGTCTTTCCTTTATGCTGCTACCCATGCAGAATACAGCCCAAAACAGCAGCTTGCTGTATATCCTCATGCACCCCTCACTTGACACCCAGTATGGGCACCACACCTTATCTCCACATAAAAACTGGACGCGAAGCGTTGTCGGTGAGTAAGCCCACAGGCCCTCTTCGCGACCGCTTCAGCCTAAAGAACACGCCCTCAGGGTGTGGATGTGTGCTTGCAGTGCTTGAGCGACTTCAGATAGAGGATAAGTTGCGCGCTTGTGGTAAGTAGAACCTAAATTTTGAAGTAGGATCTCTAGAGGGACTGCGGCCACAACGTGGAGTCTATATTGTGGTTCATGTCTAGCTAGACGGTACGCCACCCATAAAATAGCGCTTGTACAACTAATACCGACAAAATAGTCCAAATTAGCACCACTGAGCTTCGGCTGCTGTTCGTCGAGCCAAACTCTAGTGACATAATTAGTCCAAATGTTGGACCAATCCACCATATCATGAGCCAGAAGTCAAAAATCCATATGGTTGCCGTTATCGTGAACGAAACTGATGTTGCAAGGAGCCACCACTTTTCCCGAGTAAACCAGACGATGACGCCGATTCGTGCTGGTGGTTTGACGAGAAGGGGTGATGTATATAAAACGCGGCCTCCGTTTACATCGCGAATCCGTCGTTCAATGGCTTCTTCGGCGGACTGGGTTAGATCCACGTCCTGGTTGCTCAGCTCCATTCGCATAGCGGACGCGAGCTCCAGGACTGCTTTGTGTTCCCCAGAACTGGTGTTTCGTCCGCGCTCGTGCATCGTGACTTTAGCTCCTGACCACATGATCAAGATTCCAGTCGTCCACATCAAAAGCATCATGTTCACGATAAAGAGTTGAATAAGAGAGAAACCCCATTGGTAGTTCTGCAATAGTGTTAGTTTCGCAGAGTTCTGTTGTAGCTCAAAGTAAACGAGCGTATGCTTGTCACTTACGCCGGTTGGCTGACATGTTCCCTTTGACGACATGTATTCATAATCGTATCTCGTTCGACCATACCCAAGTCATGCTGCGTTCGAACTTTTCCAAATCTAAAGAGCGCTGCGCTAGGAAAAAGGAGGTGATGTTGAGTAACGGAGACTCGATTTTTTGGCCCATGAAAAAGGACTCAAGGTCTTGTGGGTTTTGGTAGCTAGTATCTTCAAATGGGTTCATATACTTTTGAATATCTTGTTTTGAGCCCAGAAGTCAGCACGTTCGACGTGGAATAGTCCAAGGGCTTCAAAAACGTACATTCAGTGACGTTGTACTGAAGGTAGCAGTGTGGATCGGACTCGTACATCGATCCAGTCAACCGGGTGTAGGGGTCTTTCGGAACGCAGGCGCCAACTCTACTGAGACCGAAGATATAACTCATTAAAGTCCCATAATGGAAATCACTAGGAAGATGTCAACGAAGTCTACGGTCATTGGAATCAATATTCGCCCTACCAGTGGTCGTCTCATCTACAAGTAGAAAGTCCTCCGTCGGGCCAACCCTCTGCCCATCACGGATGACATAAACAAGGGGCTTGAACTGGTCAAAGCGTATATAATGAGAATATGTTTTGAACGGATGCGGTAGATTGAAGTGATGAAGGAGACAGAAAGGTACAGCGCCTTAGCAACAAACTCTCCGTGGCGCTTAGCAATGGAACTGCAATCTGGTTGTATCTTGATGGCATGATTGGCATCTGCTCAAGTGCATTATTTGAATTCCACTAAGATGCGATTGGTTACAAATCCCGAGAGTTGAGTTGTTGAAACGAACACGCTTACGCTTATGCAAGCATGCTTGAATTGGCGCACGCTCACCCTAGCTTGTCATCATATCGGTTGCTGATTATTGCCGTCAGAGCGCTCGTGCCCATCCGGAGAAAGATATTTTCCCAGTCCGGTACGAGGAGGTCAGACGAGTATTCGCGACGCTTGTCAACACGAAGGAAATGTCCGTTGAACATGCGAAATGACGTGGTTAAATAGACAAACTCCAAATGCACTACCTAGACCCAGAACTTATGAAGACATCAAAACCAACGTACCAATTGTACGTCTGGGCGGAAAAGCGAAGACACAAAGAGAAACCTGTCCGACATGAAGACTTTGCCGTCCCGACCAATCCGCCACCAAGTCTTCCAGCAATTATTAGCCCGTCCGGCAGGTGAAGTAGAAGGTGAATACCACGGCAAAAGCCACGATTGGGTGCAGCTTTCTCCGCGTCGTCCGTGCAATTTGTCCCAAATTCCGGCTCGTTCGCCCTTTCGCTTCCAACCGATCCCTCTCTAGAACAAGCAATCCAAGCAGCAGCAGCACGCCAAACCTGCCGCTAGACCGGCAAAAAGTCCGCCTCCCTTACCGCCACCCTGCTTCCTGTTGTCTTGAATGTAGCCACCCTGCGGCGGCCCTTGCTGGTAGTACATGCCCTGCTGCTGTCCCGGCTGGCCGTATTGTCCCTGTGGTGGACCATATTGCCCTTGTGGCGGACCGTACTGCCCTTGACCCTGCTGCGCGTATGGGTTGTTGCCGCCGTAGTAGTCTGCGTTGGACGATGGCGGACCGGGCTGGTTGCCGTAGTATGGCTGAGGCGGACCATAGCCCTGGCCTGGAGCGGGTGAACCGTAGGGCGCAGGACCGGCGTCATGGTGGATGGGAGGAGGCGATTGCGGATAAGATGGCGGTGCGCCTTGGTCCTTGGGGAATGTTAGTCGTGTCGTCGCAAAAGGCCTTGTTGAGATGGATATGAACGTACGAATTTCTGAGATGCCATTGCGACGGTGTGTGAGTGTGGTGGAAGAGTCTGCGTGCTTGCGCGTCCTCAGAAGAGTGGTGTACGTAGGTGGGCGGTAGTGTCGCGGCAAAGGCTAGGCAAAGTTCGGCGTTCCGAGGTTGGGGTCGAGGGTTGATTATGTGCGAGCTTGCGCGCTTTGCTTTGTGCTTTGCGCTGCTGAATGCGGACCGTTGTCGGTGATGGATGATTGTGGGGTGAGGTAGGTGAGAGAAAGCGTGGTTGAAGAGACCAAACGAATTGACGTTGACGTTGCGTGGCCGTGAGATGCGCAGTCGCAATTCGCAAACGGAGGACGTTGCGGACGGTGGCGGGGCGGCAGTGTGGCTGAGCATGCGGCTGTAACTGGTTAGGGCGGCCCTAAGCCGCTTTGGGACATAGCGAACGCGTTCCTACCACCTAACGGACCTCTCCTCCAACACCATTTGCCATGGCTTCGACGAGCGTGCGCGATGCCGATGGGGCCGATCCTCCCTCACTCGGACCAAGACGTGAAAGCGACATGTGTGCGCATTCGACGGCTGGGGATGTGTTCGCCGCCCTCGTAATCGAGCACCACACAGAGCGGGAGCGGGGTTGTAATGGTGTAGTGCGTGGACGATCCATACGAAAGAGGCGCACTGGGGCGAATCACATCGCAGCACGGAAATCCTCCGGCCAAGGCAGATTTTAAGAAGATAGCCCGTATCGTGTAGTGTACCTCTTCACGGCACTGTTCCGTTCTGCATGTCGCTCTCTTCAATACCAACATGTCGTCTTCTCGCGTCGTCGATGCATCGAGGTGGCTCCTTGCGTTGTGCGTGCTGACATGCTCCGCAACAGCCATCCCACTGCAGGACATCACCCTCCCCCTTCCAGTCGGCACCTCAAACCACGGCACCCCAGGCCTACTTTGCACACCGACCAAGTGGACCGACGTCGCCCTCTTTTTTCTCTTGAACTACGTTGCGCATGCCGCGACGGTCCTGACGCAACCGGGCGAGCGATCGACCGACTACGTTGTGTCCGTTGTCGGGTGCCTTCTGTTCCCTGTGCTCGGCCTATATCGCGGCATCGAAGCCATCTTCAGTGGAGCCGTACTTGTCAAGAAAGATGATCTGCGCAAGGCGGCTCGCAGTGGGGCGTTATGCATGGTGGTGCGCGGGAACGACTGGCGGCCTGTCGATGGCCTAGAGTTGGGAAATGCCGTGTTTAGGTGCAAGAGGACGGATCCTACCGAAACCATTAACGCCGAAGGTGGAAGGGTGTACGGGTGGGACTCTGGATCGACCATCGCCGACGGAGCATCTTTGCATGTCCTCGTCTACTCCGCGCCCTGGATCTTCTCCAAGTTCGGATGCCCCATCTACGTCTCCCGTCAAATCGTGCACGGCACATACAACCTCCCCGAAGGCTACCGCCTCGCCATCGTCCCGTCAGACGCTCAATTCTCTGCTCCCGCTAACCCAAACACTGTGATCGAGGTGTCCGCAACGTACAATCTCGTCAAGGCACTCATCGCTCTCGTTCAATCCGCCTACGCACTTTACACGCTCTATCGCGCGCAAGGCGACCAGGTCGAGCAGTTCGGATATGCTGCTTTCGGCCTGACGGTAGCCCCGTACGCTGTCATGTCCGTCGTCAACTTGATAGGGAACCTCTGTCGGCCTGACTATCCTTCCTTGTATTTGATAGAGAGCAGCGCTATGGACGAGGCGCGGAAGCGAGGAGGTGTGTTCAGCGGCGCTGTTGGAAGAGTGCGGGAAGAAGATTTTGCCGTGTGTGGCTGCTACCTTGTCGACGGCGATGATGCTGAGCAGTTGCACTTTTCAGCCGATGAAAAGGGTGACCTCACGGCAACCTTTGGGACTACTTCACCACCAGCATCTTGGGACACGATCAACGCTTCATCGTGCTCAGAGAAGTCCACACCTTCACGCTCATCATTGACACCACATTCTCGCTCGATCAGGCCGCTCCCCGAAAAACTCGATTACACCGGCACCAACGACGACCCCTACCTCCTCATCCCCTGCTGCAACCCCATCCAACGCTCCCCCATCCCAAGCACCGACGACATCCCACCCCGCCACTACATCTCCAAGCTCACCCTCCGTAGAAACAACTGGCCCTTCAAATCACGCTCCTGGGCCACATACTTCAGGCCCCGCACCACACATCGGCACACGCGCCACTGGCACATCACCAAGTACCTCCTCACCTTCACCATCGCCCTCACCCCGCTCGCCATCAACGGCGCACTGTCCCACTTCCGAACCGGCACCATCCCGCTGAAGGAGAGTGCCACGTGGCGTAGCTACGCAATGCAATGGCTTGCTTGGGGCGTGTGGGGTGGGATCATCTGGGTGTTTGATCAGGAGGCTAAGGATGCGTCGCCGGCGACTAAAGGTCAGTTTCGCCCGCTGTTTAGGGTCGTGATGTATGTTCTTAGTGGGAGTTCGGCGGTCGGTGTGTTTGTAGTGGTGGGGCAAATGATTGTGAGGTATGGCGTCTGTGTGTGGGTTGGGGATTAAATGGATATAGTGCGGCTGTAGTTAGACTTTGGTTTGGGAAGGAGCTTGGCATCGGCATGTTCGTGCCTACTTGTGGCATCGTGTCGGCGAGGTAGAAGTCTTGATCTAGATGTTGATATGATAGGAGATTAGACATGGTGGTTGCTATTGGATATCAAACACCACATTGCATACGGAATGCCACGCGCTATACCTACAACACCACAAAAATGATTTAGGTTCATTCTCTTTCTGGCAGAACATACAGACTTGAGTCACTGCTACACTACCTCGTCGTTTGCTCCTTCCCAAACTTATCCAACTTTCTTTCCCAATCTAGTGCTGTGGTGGACGTGGTGGTGCGAATGGTGGAGGTCGAGGTCAGTGTTTGAGAGGGAGGCGGTGGGCTCTTGTTTGATGGATGACTAGAGAAATGCATTAATGTATGAGTGCTGATTTAGTTTACGTAGTCAACAAAATGGCGAGGTTGGTGGTGCGAGAAATGTGGCGATTTAGGGTAGCCTGGCGCCGGTCGGACTTCACGTGCTGAAGGACGTTGCAAGAGGTCTTGCGAGGATTACCAGTGGTTGGCAAGCTATGTGGCGAGGGTATCGGGAGCATCCTTGCTGGCTGAAATATTTGATCAAAGATAAAATGAGTGGGTGCCTATGCAAATCCCTCAGTAGCCTTCCCTCCACCACTCCCTCCAAAACGCATTCCTCTTCGGCTCCACAACCCCGCCAGGCTGCAAAACTTCAACCCTCACATCTTCATCCGTCCACCCCGTCCCACCCATATATTCATCGCCATCCCCTTCCACCTTTCCCTCCCTAATAATCCTAACCACTGACTGCTGCTCCTGGACATACCGCGACTCTCCGCCAATAACATTGCCCGATAGACCCTTCACCCATATCATCCCCTCAAGAACAAACGTCACATGTCTGCCATAAATGCCACAAGGTTTCTCTTCCCACTCCCCATAGAATTTGCTTCCTGCAGCCCACGCGGCAGGCTCCCACTCCCTCCACCTCGTCGTATTGACATCGCCAGATACCCAATCAGTCACCCAAAGTGAATTTGGTGTTTGCACCTGGATCCCGAGCGCCTCGATATGCGGGAAGGCGGTCTGCACCTTCGGCATGTTGTACATGAAATTTGCGAAGTCGGTATATCCTGCGAGCGTAAGCCGTCGGATACTCGCTAGCTGCCGCGGCGCCTTCGCCTGAAGCCACCGGATCCAAGGAACTACATCCATCATTTTGACCGAGACTACGCTTTCCGTGAGAGAAAACTCCATGCACTCGGCGCGCACAAACTTGCTAGTCGCAGCGAGTGCGTAGAATCCGTGAGGCGCGAACGGCGCATCCTTCTTAACGGTACAGCGGTCGGCCTCAGCACAGAGCCCGGACCATTTGGGGTTGGCGCAGAGGAGGGGGTAGGATAGGTGTGCGCCTTTGCAGGGGGTCCATTTGTATCTTTTGATGAATGTTTTGGGGCCTTCGAAGGTTCCGTGCTCATGGACGTGAATGAGGGTTGTGGCATTTAGGTGGGAGTAGATTTGGAGGCGGAGCTGCGGGATTTGTGAGTATGGACGAATTAAGCGGAGCTGAGTAGTAGTACTTCTGCGGGGAGTCCGAGGAGGGTTGCTCGAGGGTTTTTGGGTGGTAGGTAGGGTGGTGCTTCGATACCGGCGTCTTTTAGTAGAGCCTCAGGTGGGGGGATGGCGGCTTTGTGGGGCCGTGGGGGTCTTCGCTTTGGAATCGCTTTCGCAGGTTTCTTTGAGATAGGCTTTTTAGTAATCTTAGTGGCGCGCTTCTTCGGTTTGTTTTTGGCGGCTTTGGTGGCTTTGTTGTGTGTCGTAGATGCGACGTAATGCCCGTCCGGTGAGAGGAGGCGGGATCTGAGGATGCGAGGCATTGGTACGAATTGCGAAACGAGATGGGATGGAAGGGGAAGAATGGGGAGTTGTGGAGGGTTGGTCGACGCTTACATGTTGTGGAAATGAGGATTGAGGATGGGTTGAGGGAGTTCATGCGCAGGCAGAAGTGCAGGGGTAGCTGAGTAGCGTGTCGCGTCGCGGTTTCGCGGGTGCACGTGAGATGGTGCCTGATTACAATTGCGAGATCGTGGTCGTTGTGCAACGGGGCAGGGATGCAAGAACACGGATAGCTGTAAGCTTCCCTGAATCTTGTGCTCCTTTGGGTGGGTATTACATCTGTATGTGTGGAATTGGGACTAGGTTACGTTAGGCCACCGGTCGCAACGTTACATTTCTCCCCGCGCTACGCCCACGACTTTCCAACAACCTTACCTGACTCACGACAGAAGTGCCATCCAAAAGCTCCGAAACGCCATGAATGACTTGAACATCTCGTTCATAGGGCCATCTGTACCTAATTCGGCGCCACTATCAGGTGCTCTCGCCGACCCACGACTCACTGCATCTGGTGCCGATGCTTCTCTCAATGGCCTACCCAACGAGCTCATTGTCCAAGTCATCGTCATAATTCAAGCCATCGACCAGAGTATCAAGTCCCTCCGCAGCCTCAGCCTCACCAACCGGCGTCTCAACTACCTGGTGATCCCTTCCCTTTACGAAAGTTTCGACCCTCGGCTAGGACGACCATGGCTCTTCCTCCGCACTTTGATCTCCACACCACAGCTGGCACAGCACGTCAAGCATATACATTGGTCAGATTTTACTGAGTCAAGCGCCATCCACAGGCCTGAACGCACCGCTCACGAACTCGTGGCTTCTGCCTTATACCAGCGTCCAGGCATATATCTAAAGCGGCTGAGCTTAGCCTGCCGTGACGCTCCACGGAACTACGGAACGCTACTAGCTGCAGCTGTTCTATATACACCTCGACTGAAGTCAATCAAAGCGCAGTGTGCGAAACCCGCAAGCATGGGCGTTACCTGGATCGAATCGATACAGCACTCGTCCATGCATGCATTTGAGCATTTGCGCTCTATCGTTGTTGATTCTCAGAACGCTGAAATAGATATGAGCATACTTCTATCGCTACCGTCGTTACGCATGCTGGACGTTACTGGCTTGATCAAGATCGGGGCCTTTTCCCAACACAAATGGTCTGCTCTGCCCACTGGCGCCTCCAATGTGGAAGTCCTAAAACTTCGGAGTTCAACCATAGCAGCCAGCACACTCGCTGACGTGGTAAGGGCATGCCGCGAGCTCCGGACATTTCTATACCATCATTACGTCGCTGGTATAGGACGTGTGCCTGCTCTGACCTATTCTGTGCTAGGCGACGCCTTGAAAAGCCATTCCAAGACACTCGAAAACCTTGCTCTTTTCGGGGAATTAGATGACAACTATGCTCATTTCCCTGACTATAGGAGTGGCTACGGCTGTATGGATCTACGCGGCTTTCCGAACCTACACAATCTGGTGGTCTCCCTTCTAGCCGTGTTTGAACCAGAGACACATGCTCTCGCCATACCCAAGAATGTTACACACTTGGCGATGAGCTATGCAGGGTATATCTGGCATATAGAAGGCTTTCCGCTCTCCACGGCTCAGCACAAAGCAATATGCGCCCAATCCCCGCAACTGCGTACACTATCGTGGTGTATCTACGACCTCGAGGAAGGAGAGAACGATGGCTGGGAGGAGGCGCAAAAAGCTTGTGCCGATGAAGGCGTTACGTTCAACTTGACATACGTTCCTATTGAAGGATACACGGATATTGAGCAGCAACAGTGGTACACTGTAAAGGGCTTTATTCAGACCTGGGAGGATGTCATGACAGACGGCCGATGAGAAGATTGGGGACCGCCTGATCCTGAGGAAGTACAAGCTGATGACCCACGTTGTTGCGGTGCAATCTGCCGACTAAACAACAGGACAACAATGCAGACCGCAGCATTCACCAAAGCTCCACTCAGGAGCATGGCAGGGCAGTTGATGCTAAAGTGTACAAGTTAAGGACAGCGAAGTGCCGGTATTGTGAGATGCTCGCAATTGCTTATAATATCTGTTTATTCTTATCAGGTCTGTCGGAATAACCCGAGGGGTGTATAATTACTGGAGGGTATCTAGAATACGCAGTTCAACGGACAATCAAAATTACCGGATGCTCCGTCAGACGCGCCCAGAGTTCGGGGTTTTTTAATTGGTTGATGTATTTACGCCCTGCGCAGAACTCGTATTTAAGCATGCTTTTTGGCGTATTACTGTGTCGCTGACATTCCTCCTGTCGCAGATCAAGCCACTATCGGGGCTCCGCGTTGCTCCTTTATCTATCACAGCAGCCACAAACTACAATCGGGTATTGTCGGACGTGATTCGGAAGCCAGCATGGGCGTGCCATTGTGCGATGGGTCGTTTGAGCGACGAATGTCTCTGACGACCTTCATATCACCGACCCCGCTCGGTTAAACTTGGAACTTGCATACAAAGTTGTTTCAAATAACTGTTCGTCGCGTAGTGGTCAGGACTCTCGTGTTGATCTCGTATTCGAGACGCTCGGTGCTTTTGGACACTCCGTTGGTGGCCGGGACCCCGTTCCCCGCGGATACCGTAGCAGCGCGTCCGGAATCGAGCAGTATTTACGACTCTTGGGTAGGTAGTATGTCGCAGCATTGAAAATACACACCGACACTGCTTCGGGTAGGCTTTGCCGACTTCATAACCCAATCTCTAGACCACAGCCTTGGTCACATCCATGATCGAGGGTCTTGTTACATTGATGTCCATATGGAATTACATCGTGCTGTGAAGCTGGTTCTGAGCTATCTTTTCTAGCAAATTGAAGGCATGTCTTAGCGGTTTTTACATCCCTTTCATGGGTAGAGAGGGCCAGGTACACCTTCGCTGAAGAAGTGTTGTATGAATCGACGCAGCTACCTCCTCCCATCGTGTCAGGTACCTTATCCGAGTTGCGGGGTTCAGATCGTACAACGGAGTCTCACACGGAGTGAAATGGAGTGAGGATGGACTCAGAAGTCCATTTCTTGGTGTCTTGCTGCGGATATGATCCTCCAACAACAACGAGATAGTGACTCCGAAGGAGTCGCTATGTACTTAAACCGCCATCCAGGCATGTATTGACTTCATCAACTCGGAACAGAAACGCTCCAGCAACAGTTGGGCCAAATTGTTCACGATGCGTGCGACTATCATCACGGGACTCGTAGTCACTTCTCTGTTAGGTCTTTTTCAACCTATCTTGGGACGCGCACTTCCACCCCACTCTGCAGTCAGGGTCAACAGTATGTAGTCTTCCACACTCAAAACTATCCTCAAGTATGTCTTACCTAACCATCTTACAGATGATCCAATATGTACCGAGAACTGTGCACGCTCCATAGAGATTAGAGTAAACCTACCTCCTGCAGCCAAGCCAGTCAAACCAGTCAAACCAGATGTTGACGCCCCTGGACCCGTCGGGGAACCCCCAAGAGGTGGCAGGATCCCTCCGCACGAGAACCCGCAGCCCGGCGATACACCTCCCCGTCTCGGCGTCCCAACGACCGTCAAAGATCCGAACGCCGCTCCAGCGACAGTATCGCACGAGAAAGCGTCGTTGGGGTCGGAAGCAGAATTGCAAGCCATGGGCCTCCACCCAGGCACCCCAGAACGCGCAGCATTCGATAAATTCATCAAGTTCTTTGACGAGAATGCTGCACATAAGACGGACGAACCATGGGTTTTCTACACCAAAGCTGGCGACGACACGGAGTTGATAGTGACCAAGTTCAAAGACGACTACGCCAGCGGCCAGCATCGGCTACCCAACGATGCAGTAGGCACCACCACGCTGCACAACTTCAGCGACGATTTCGACTTTGCAGCTTTGCCTAAGCAGCTCGGTCCTGGCCCTGCACCAAATGAGGCCCTGTGGTACGATGGCGTCCTTTCCTTTGCCTGCGCTCGGCTGGCGTCAACGCGGGGTGGGCCCGTCCGCATTCTTATACCAAAGGGCCAGGACATAATGCCGCCGCACAAGTTCTGGAGTGACTTTGAGGCTTATGAACTTACGAAGCCGGGTGGGAAGGTTACGGATCTTTGGAGGTACGATTCGAATGATCCTAGTGCGCCGCCGGAGCTGGCTTGGAGTCGGGCGCGGGGCGATCCGCCGCTAGGCGTTCCGGTGGATTTTTCGAAGACGATGATTTGGTGGCCGTGACGGGTTTACTTCTTTTGTTTAGTTTTTTTTTGGCATTGATTGCTGGATGAAGTAGTAGGTGCATGTTTGGGAGTCAGTTCGGGGGGGGGGAGATTTCCTTTCGCTTGCAGTTATCTTGATTTTGTTTTGTTTCACCCGCGTTGTGTTCATTAATTTTCTAGAAGGCTTGGAGGTTGATATTGAACTTGGTTTTTACCTCGAGATGTTGTATTTTGGCTTTACGAAGCGTGCCCAAGGACACTACACATAGACCTCAACGTCAACGAGATTGAAGTACCGCATGCCTCAGCACAGTCAGCCTCGGCTTCAGCCCAAATTTCTGTCCAATCGCTTCAAATGATCCTCCACCCCTCTACCCATCCAACCAACTTCAAGAAATGCATAAGAAGTACAGGGCCTGAACACATGATCTGCACCCCGTCACTATAGACACTCTTCATTCCATGGACCTCCCATTCCAGGCTGTGCGGAGGACGACTTGCTATTGTATTCTTCACAGAGTTGTTTTAGAGGGAGGCCAGGTAAGTACTCTAATAGTGGTGCAATAGTCGCCATTCTAGCCCCAGCACCAATTCGCTGAAACTTTGCACCCACGACACTGACGCTTTTTCAGGGAAGCATACATCCATTCCCACTCATGCACCCATATACACTCCCCACCCCAACCATCCCACAGCTCCTCTCCTAATGCCTTCATCTCGCGCTCCCATCATCCACCAATCCGTCCCGCCTAATCCCCGCATGATGACCAGAACACTGCCGCAGCATCCATCCACTGTTTCGAACATATTACCCCAACATCCCACGCAGCCTAAAACCAGCATCAAAAAGACCCCTTCCGCTTTCTAGAAGGAAGTTGTACAGATCTGTGTCGCGCGATGCGACGTCCCGATTGGTGCTTCGCGATACTGAGGTGCGTGAAACGTAAACGGACAGGGGTGTAATTGGCTGGTGGGATGCGATGCGTGTTACAGATGGGATTGAGTTTTATGCGTGGGAGCAATGTTGCATGAATTTGGGGAGATTTTGGCGGGGTGAGATGGTAAGATGCTCGTGTAGGTTTATTGTTGGTGGTGGCGCGGTGGGGTGGTGTAGACCGAGGATTAGTTGCGGAGTATACTACGCCGCTGTGTAAAAATCGAAGATGTGAACCGCGAAGCAAGGTCTGATTGGCGTAATAAAAACTCCTCGCGGCTGCATTGGGAGTTTACTGGTATTTTGTGGGTGATCAGTCCGGATAAAGGAATGTTGATGCGGGCTGAGTAAAACCCAGCTTCGACATCACCGTTTCTTACCGGCGAAACGCCTGCATGATGCTCCGGCTGTCTAAAGACCCTTTTCCAATTGTGGGAAGGGTACTTGAGGCGGAGAGCTCTTCTCATCCGCGTGTTCAGTATTCTCTCTGTCATTTCCTCCGGTACGAAATCTTGTCTCGGCTTTTCATTCTCCACCTTCTTTGTCGCTCTTTGTTCCAGTCACTTCTTTGCATGCAAGAAGTCATACAAGTCCAATCCTTATCACGTCAAAACTGACACCCATTCCACGAGTCAAAAGCATGGCGAGTATGGCCGAAGCTGTCGTTACAGATACTGTTATTCAGCAACCCACTCTTTATGCAGCAGACATGACTTTGGATCTGTTTGGCCACAACGTTGACCACAACGTCGCTCGCAGCCAGTACAAACAAGACGCCAACACTCGCGATCGAGATTCCGGGGTCTTTCTATCCGATAGTGAAGACCTACCCATGCCACCACCACCCCTACCATCATCACTCATATCTCCCATCTCTTTGAAGCGCATTGGCTCAATCAAACCCGCACCAAGTGCTCAACGAACAGACTCTCCACCACGCCGCCTCCGCCGACCAGCCGAACTCAATCTACAAACCACCATTACCACCACCACCACAGCCGACGACCCCAAGCCCAAATCCGAGCTCGAACTCCGCTACGACCTCATACGCAACTCGCAGAACAAGTCCAAAGCGGCGCTCAAATCACCCACCCAGCTGCTCCGAGACCGGCTGAATCTCTCGCCGAAGAAGGCCAAGTTCGAAGAGAAGATCCGCATCTTCACGCCGCCACAGCCTATGCTGAACGGGTGCATACTGCCCGGCCCAGCGGCGCAGATGCAGGCATTCGCGGGCTCGTCTGTGCGGGCTCGGACGGAGAAGATGGGGCGGCCGGCTTGGTGGTGTAAGGTTGATAGGGTGGTTGTGTTTGATGGTGTCGAAAAGGGCGAGGGCGACGAGTGCGGCGAGATGAAGTTCAAGACCCGGACAAGCAAAGGGTTGACGATTGCACGGCGGCGCGGCGACACTGAGACGGTGGTCATTCCGTTGGACTGTGGTCACTGCCAGGAGATGCTGAACAGACATGAGTGGAAGTACGACGTGCAGGTGTGCAAGAGGGTGGTGTGCTGGGATTGTAGGGAGAGATGCAAGTGGGAGATGGAGCAAGAGAGGGCTGATGCAGCTAAGGAGATTGGAGGCGCAGAGCAAGGTACGCCGGAAGTGAACAGAGTACGATCAGACAGCATGTTGCAAGATGAGCAGGTGTTGGAGCGGACTTTGAGGGAAACGAGCGGTATCGAATGTGTGCCAAAGGTGTTGGTGAATCCCGTGATCGGTAGCAGCGTTGGGAGTGCGGAAGGATTCGCATGCTAGGGAATTGAAGGGAAGAAAGCAGAGAGCCGAAAGTCCTCCGGTAGGCATACGAGACTTCTTTGTATATATTGAAAACGCATGTCTTTCTTACAGTATGTTGGCCGCAACGCTTAGCGAAGTATATACTATAACGCCAGACGCAGTGCGCGCGTAAATGCAAATGGGTAAATGTCTGAAATGCAACATGTCGCGAAAGATGGCGGCAATGTAGTTCCTGGGTAGGGAATGAGAATGTCTCGAGTTTCAAAGCCAATCGTCCACCTCCATGGCGTCCTCCATGTACTCAAGCGGAGCGTCCGGGGTCTGCGCTACATCGTACGAACGTGATTGTGGCTCAAAGTCTTTGCTGGTGAGGGCTTTGACGTCAGGACTTGCTTGGCCTTGAACCACATTGTGGGCATTGCCGCATCCACTCAAGATGTGGTAAAGCATCTGGTGCAGATCAAAGTCTGGCAGCTTCCTCCGCGTCTCCTCTCTCGGTCCCGTAGCATTGTCCGCGTCCTTCCAGGCGTTCCGATACTCCTTCGCGTGACCGAGCTGAATACGGACCTCCTGGCTTCCCAAAGACGTGTATAGCGGACAGGCTGGCTCATCAAGCGCCTCTAGGATGTTTGCGTGGAAGGAGTGCGAAGCGTCAGGATTGCGCGGCAAGTCAGGGTTCGTGATGTAGCGAAGCGCGTTGACATTCACTCGCGGCGCATCAGAGACATGGACGCCGACGACTCCAAGGCAGACGACAATGTATCGTTCGAGGAGGGCGTAGAATTCGAAGAAGTCGACCTTAAACATGGCCTCGGCTTGCTCCTGCATCGAGTTAGCACATTTGCGGGGCATTCGCGGGGTGGCTACGTACGCTGCTTGTGCCCAGCATGAAGGCGTATTCGAGCTCTGGACGTATATCAGAATGCCCATTGTGCTGAGCCCCAGCATTCACAATGTCCTGTGCCCGGATAAACGACGCGACGAGGGATTGCGCCTTCCATTGGAGGCGACCCAACAGCCGTGTAGCCTTGATTTTCTCCTGCTTCTGCTTTTCGGACCTTGAAAGGCGAAGGGACTCTTGCGGCGTCTTTGGTGCGTATTTGGACTTCTGCATGGCGGCGGAAGTTCTTCTCGATAGTTTCCTCGTAGAGGTAGAGTTAAGGTAGAGGACAAGGCGGCTGTGCAGCGCTTCAGGGCAACTGTGGGGGGACCATGGACGGGCGAGAAAGAATCGAAATCTGATTACTTGGACTGCGCATGTTAGCTAGCAAAAAGCGCATTGCAAGTAACACCGAAAGAGGGATGGGAATACATTGCTTGAGGTGGGGAAACGATGGCTCTGCGGCGCGGAAGTGGAGGCTAGGCGGATGACTCAGCCATCTCTGCCTCACAGAACAAGCAATGGTCAGATGTGAACGGAACGGAGGCGGGCTAAACAAGTAGAGGAGGTTATTCAAGTGACGGTCTTCTAAGGTCAGACAGCAACTGCGTGTCCGCGTTTGTCACGTGCACGCGCGAACACGCGACCATCTAAAGTGGGCCACACTAGCGGCAAGGCAGCAACCTTCGTCAATGCAAACGATACTCCTCCCTCTAATTCACCAACACGAGCACCGATGCGGAGCATGTCACCGGCAAACCTGACAGGGACCATGTCTTCTGTAGACGCCAGTCTTGACACGGCCAACACTCCGGTCCCGGACTGTTCTTCCGTCTGTGAGAGATGTTCTCAGCTCAACTTCCGCAACATGCTCAATAGCAGCTGGTCATGCGAAAATCTCGGATCGCCGGCGGACTGGAATCCGGGCACCTGCAACTTATGCCACTTTTTCCTTCAATGCCTCCCTGCCGCGGCTCAAAGCATAGTGGAGGTCGAACTTCGTGCCACTGCTACGGGTAGCTGGCTCGTCCCCTATCCCAATTACCCTGTCCTTTCCCGAAGGCTACTCAAGCTCGTCGACCAGGTCGAATTACGCAACGATATGTTCGTATTACATTATCGACGATCTGACAACGATACATACGCCGATGTAGAATTGTTACCCGTGGGAAGCATGTTGCCGGTGGTAACCGTCCCAGCAACAGTAGAGTTTGGTTTGGTGCGTACATGGTTAGCCTTGTCCGAAGCCCACAATGAGGACAGGATGGCATCAGACGCTATGCCGTGGTTGAGGGTCATTGATTGCAAGACGCGCTGTCTCACTACCTTACCCACGGGGGAGAGATATGTCGCGTTAAGTTACGTGTGGGGCTCTCCATCAGTAAGTTAGATTTCTGTTCGGCTTCTTTCGAGCTGGTCTGACCACGACGTTGGCCCTGCGGCCGGGCTACAAACTCGGCGAAGCTTATCAAGCGCGGTGTCAGTACCTAATGTTCCATGAATGCGACGCAAGTCGTTTTTCCAAATTGGGAGCCAGTCGCGCCATCGCAGATTTGCGGTGGATCTTACTTATGGCGCCTGATATGCTTCCAATACCGTTCCAAGAAACGATTTGGCGTTTCATACGCCTTGCCAGGGGTGCGTCCACTAACCGAATGCTTCTTACAGACAACAACCATCGAGTCTCCAGAGGCTTCGAGCCTGCCGGCTCAACTTCCGCAAACCATCGAGGATGCTATGACGGTCTGCACGCAATTGGAACTACCGTATCTCTGGATTGACCGATATTGCATTCCGCAGTCGGATCTCCAAGAACGTCTTCGTCAGATTCGTCACATGGACATCATCTATTCCCATGCATTTCTGACTCTGATAGCTTGTGCTGGAGACGACCCTTATCATGGTCTTTCTGGAGTCAGGAACGCGCGACAGCCATATCCCTCCATACGTCTAGGTGATTGCGGCATATTTCAGATGATAGAGAATGAAGGATTTGTCTCTACATCCACATGGGCCTCTCGGGGTTGGACGTTCCAAGAAGCGGTGCTCTCTGTTCGCAGACTCTACTTCACGGAGCGGCAATTGATCTTCGAAAGCTCAAATACATTGGAAAGCGAAACAACGTCCCTTTCCGCTGCGCCCAAACTACCCAGCGGTGCATTCATCTACTCGCTGGAAGCAATGGCGGAGAACTCGGAATCAATTTATAATTGTATATCTTTATTTACGGGTCGCAGTCTCTCTGAACCCGATGATATCTTGAAAGCCATGCTCGGCATATTTTCCGTCTTTGAGAGGAAATTTACGATACGACAAGTCTGGGGGCTACCGTTCAGCAACGCCATGTTCGCCCCAAATACCGCGACGAGCCTTCTTTGGATCGGACCAAGTTCTTCCATCCGCCGCAGAGGGTTTCCAAGCTGGTCCTGGACCGGCTGGGAATGTAAAGTTTACTGGCGCGATTTCGTGACCTCGGAGCAAGCGGACGACATCGATGTGAGTTTGGAACTCTGTTCTGGATTGCTCATCAGTCTGGATGACTATCAGAACTACTATGAGTCGGCGAACTTTGGCGCGGGCCAGCTGAGCATATACATTCACATTGATGCATACGTTACGCCAGTTATGTTCCGAGGTCACGATGCTAACGCGCCAGCATCTGTGAATCTCAGCTTGCCCAAAATGGGCGGAGAGTCTTTACATTGGAGCTTTCCCAATGATTCAGCGCCCGTTGTTACCGATCAACTGCTTGCGCTTCATCTTACGCCTTGGCGGTACAGTGTGGGAACTGCACCACACGACCACACCAACATCGAGGATATACTGCTCATCGGATACATGAGTGATCATTGGGAGCGTATAAAAATCATCCACGAGTTCGCAGGTAGACTGATGGGCTTGAAGATGACTCGGCAGACCATACGTTTGGGTTGATGACCGATGGGCCATCATATCTCCTAAACTCATGGCTCGAAGTCCGTAAAGCGCTCCCGGGGGAGTCTCAGTAACTGAGGAACGAAGAAAAGGCCGACTAACTCACAACTGCGATGCAATACGATTCCCTGTTTCATGCCCTCGTTTCTAGGCATTGGACCCTAAGACCCCTTCGACTGGGCTTTCCAATGTGTACCTAAATTTCAAGGACTGGGTCAAAAGCAATAAGATTCTGCCAAATTAGATTGCATGGAAAATGTATCTCGCCACCTGCAAGTGCGAATGATCGGCAGCATCGGAACTATCGCCAAGCAACTGCACCTGGTATGTCAGGCCACCAGACGATTTCACAACTGTACGTGCTCACCAATGACGTTGCATTACCTCTTTCATCAACCGGGTATACCAAGAACGTTTTGTTGAGATCCATGACCAGATCCGAGGCCTTCCGGCTCTGAACTGGGATGTGGTGGGAATGCCGCATGACAACGCTTACTACCCATGGACCTCCACAGCGAATCCGACACAAGTCTCAGAACGATGTAGAAAATGTCAACCGCGTAAATTTGGGGTACACACTGCATTAAGATACAACGTAGGCGACCTATGGACCTATGCTTTCAATACATTAAACGCAGTGAATCTTCGCGATGCTAAAATTGCGGCCTGAACAAGAACATGATTAGTGCCATGGCCTTTCCTGTTCGATCACTGCATGATGCGAGTACGTTCCACAGCATCCAGCGACCGATATGAGGGCACACCAGCAGGTGTGCAGTGAGCCATACAAAAGGCTGCACGACGCGAAAGTGGGGTATCCCGAAAAGAGAAGTCCAGGGTCAGATCATTGCTGGGATGGAGTTGGTATGCTGCTACCTCTTCCCATCACAACGTTCCCACCACGATGACTGACGCTTTGTCATCTGTGGCATGGCGAGTAAAAGACGAGTGTGTCGGTACTGTCACTGTGCGGTGAATCTCCTCTCTAGGCATATTGAATCGCTAGATATAATACCCTGGGGGCAAGTTTGTCCCGATACGTGGGGTGTTCGCATATATAAGGCACATGGACGGACGTGTGAAAGAGCAGCCCACAACATATCGCAAAGCTTCACGACTGATTACTTTTCAGACCTTGACGATATTTATCTCATCGACATTTCCATACTCAGGAAAATGGTTAACATCCGTGCCTTGAACGTCCCCTTGAAGGCCCTCGCTAGCGGCGCCAACTTTATGGTGTGGGCCAGCTCCGCCATTGTCGTCGGCATCACAGGGTACTTCCTCAAGAACTATCCTCACGATCAGCATCTCATCTTCCAGATGGTCATTGTAAGCCCTTCTTCCTCGTGACCATGCCCCTGTCCCTTCCAACCACCACGAACTCATGTCCCACTTCTCACGTCCGGCCATTAACTAAGCATTGCAGGGCGCCCTTACCCTAGGATTCTGGCTCCCTTCCTTCATCGCCCCATTCCTCAAAATCTACAAGAGTCACTACGCCTTGCCAAACCTCGTATTCTCTTACCTCTGGCTCACGGCATTCATCTTCGCCGCCCAGGACTACAATGAATCCGAGGCTTGGGCAAACGCACCAACCGGGGGAAGCAGCAATCTCAAGTTGACGAGCGAGTCGTTTATATTCTTGGCCTTGTGAGATCCATTTTCCGCTGCGCCATGGGCCAGTTTGGGTGCGACGTGGACTAACGAGTGATCATAGTTTCTTCTCCCTCGCGTCGTTCGCGATTGAGCTCTTCGCCTGGAAGCGCGAGGCTGTGCTTGCGGCTGGACCTGTGCATCCGGAGAAGGAGGTTAAGCCTTTGGGGGAGGCGACTGTTTAGGCATGTCACAGCCATTTTGTGACAATACCAATGTTTTCGCAAAGACCAACTCGGCTCGATTTTGCAATCGTTTGCACTGTCGTTGCTGTTGCGACGCGCTTGTCTCCGTGTGACAATATGGATAAGTATGTGTGGTGATTGAATGCAGTCTATACGGCAGTAATGTTTAATATTGTAAACACTTTGGGGGATTTTCTTTCGGAACTAGAAAGGATAACGGGCCGACAGAATACTTGGTGTGGAGCTACATTGTGTCAACACTAGGACTGTTAGGTACCCTTGTGAACATGTCCGTCCATACATCTTTACGCAAACTAGCTAGTTAATGATATATTAAGGGATGAATATACCAGTTGCACTCACGTGAATAAAGTCCAAGGAACTACGCATGCTTTGCCATGTAATTGGAATGTAAATTCTACAGAGTAACACATACGTCTAGTTACTACGTAAGACACATACTATCAATCGTCTAGGAGCGCTCACAGGCGAGGTCCTCACTAACATCCCAAAGCAGATAAGACGCATATCCAATCCACACGCCTTACCAATCAATCTACCCCATCCTATGTGATTAATTCGCACTATCCCGCCTAATAGACAGACAACTATGACATCGACCCGGTACAGAAGGTTCTTCCGGGTCCATAGTGATTCCCCACGCGCACCATGGTGGCGGTTTCTTTTTTGCATTTTCGCATTTTACTTTAACGACTAGGTCACCAGACGGATGAGGACACTCGAAAACTGTACGAATAACCTTTTCACATTAATTCGGAATTAGTGGGTTGGGCGAGGTGAGTGGAACTGTCTTAAATATGCAGAGATTTAGTGTCGTTGAGTCTTTTTTGTTGGGGTGGGTAGCTCAGACTCGCGAAATGGTGAAGTTACTACGTTCTCAGTGGGCTACAAGGTATGTAAAAGCTGTGTACGAGTGTTGGTTGAGAAGTTTAGGAGGAAGTGGTGTGCATGACTTGTGTTTATATACTTAGACATGATGACTCAACGTTGTGCAACACAGAATAGCACTCAGAGAATGTTGAGTACTTGTGGTGGTACTTGAGTCAGTATGGCTTAAGTTATGTGTAAGTGAGTAACCTAGCCATGATGATTCCACATACGCGCATAAGAGATGCTGACTCTACAAAGTAGACGATTGTACCTTAAAAAGATTCGTAAGTCCACAAGCTGCGCTTGCTGGAAAGTAACAGCTTGTAAACTTCAACTTGGTACAGCTCTAATGCTTCCGTAGCGAAGACTCCGACTTTGACGAATCAACCATACTGCAGCACTCTAGGAAATGCTTGTGTGTCTTATAGTAGTGCAGTATATGTCAAAAGTGAGAAGGTAGCACATACCGAATTCCCCAGCGATGTGACTCAACGCACGCAACCATTACCTCCTACACTTCGACATACAGCTCTGCATCTCGGTAATTCATCTCCCACTTCTCCGATTTCTCCTCGTCTTCCCCACTATATAGTCAACCTCTAGTCATCTTCGATCTCCCGCTCTTTCTGCTCAAGCGCTCTCTTTCGTACGGATACCCCCCGCAAGACATCCACCAGCTAGATTAAAGTCATATGTGCACAATGCCTACTTCCAAACGCTTCGCACAGGATAGCGTGGTCAGTTACAAGCGATGTCTTCGATCAACTCGGGTTTAGCGATAACCTCGTATTTGGTAAGCACCATCCACCAGCCACCAGCGCTCAGGCAACCACTTGAGTAGAGTATTGTGCCAACCCTCAAGGCTCCAGCATCGTATTCCCCACACATTTTAGGTATACAGGGTCGCACAACTTACAGTTGCGCTCTCGAACAGAACTAAAATCCTATTCGATTTAGAACCTCCTCCATTGCGTAAATGTCGCGTTACTGATTGGCATTCTCCCGTCAAGGCAGCAGCCTTCATCCGTTTCTTGCGCCATCTTTGTTTGCCGCCAATTCCTCCGCTGCTTTTCCTCCTCAGTACACCTCAGTACACTGCACATGATCAGGTTACAAAGGCCAAGTTACCATGGATTCGATGTTGCGCTTCTTCAAGAGTGTCTGGGAGTTCACCGGCGGCTCATTCCTTGCCCAGAAAAGACATAAACGAAGAAACGCAGAGTACAATGCCTATTGGGGGCACCAATGCCAACCCTTCACGCCGCTATCATCATTCCGACCGCGTTCACCCAACATCCGCGAAGGCGACCACTCAACTAAAAGCAACAATGCTTCGCAGTCCAAAAGCAGACTTCTTGCTTTACCCTTAGAAATCCGTCTCTTGATCTGGGAATGCGCAGTTGGCGGCAACCTCATTGCTCTGTATCGCGACGGAGGTCGCCTTACCCACAGCCTAGTTGATGGCACCAACTCGCCCGAGCCAGGGAGAGACATACCTATTCGTACTGAGTCGATCCTGGACGAGGCGACACTCATGTTTGGATCTACACATGCACACGGGACGAATCTGCCCCCCGCACATACACTGAGAGTACTGGCTATGCTCCAGACCTGCTGGACAATGTAAGTCAAGACCCCCCCAAAACGCGACACCGAAACCCGCATATCACTGATAACCCCTACCTAGCTACACCGAAGCAATCACCCTCCTATACTCCCACAACACCTTCCTCTTCCTCCAAAACCATACCCTCCGCGACTTCCAACGTGCCATCCTCCCGCACCGATTCGCATCTATCCGCTCAATGCATATTCACTGGCAATTCCAGGAATACCGCCAATCCGGAAGATTGGCACAGTGGCCGTGGGACCAGGCTGCCTTCGTCGATACACTGTTGCTAGTCTCGCGACAAACGAAGAACCTCACAAGCTTTTCCATGTTCATTCAAGATCCATTGCAGAACTCGTATACGTACGGTTTGATCCTGAGATGCGTTGAGAGAGTATATGCTAGCATGGCTTCTCCCCGAAAGCTGTTTGTGCTCCGCCTACCATGCCTCACTTCGGATCCAGCGGTGGAATTTCTTAACATTCCCATAGTTGAAGAATTGATCAATGACGCAAACAAAAATTTCACCATCGTGCGACCATCAGATGGGTCTTCGGGCGTTATGTCAGATCGGAGTACAGGTGCAGCCTGTGGGTGGAGACAAAGCGTTGCGTTTCTTCCACCGGACGATGTATCGTCCGACTTTGTAGTGAGAAGCTACACGGTTTAGACTCCGACGCCGCCGGGTATCAGCTGGCCTCCTTTTGTATCATCGCCTTGGGAAATGGCTTGAAAATCCCTTTCCCCAACATCAGCAATGATCAAGGCATCCAGCGGAAGCATGTGAAGAATGCGTTTCGGAAGGGTCTGGGAAGGTGTCAGGATCCTTTCACGGTGTAAATGTACCGAATAGCGCTAAGTTGGATAATCTGGCCGTCATCCATTAATCGCTATATACTTTGTGACCCATAAACATCTGCAAGATACATGGCGTTCTTCCCTTGCCCATACACGTAGTTCGCGTTTCGGGCGTTTTATCGCCGTCCAGTCCCACGAGGCCCAACTCCAATGTCCATGTCTGTAGCATCGGCCCGCTACCGATAACTGACGCCAAATGCTGGGAGTATGCCGAAAGGGAACACAAGAAAAGAAAAGTGGTGGTATAGCTACAAGAGCGAGATAGCAGTAAGTGTGTACAAAGACAAGCATAGAACGAAAAGATGGGGTATCCCGGGGAAACGCTTGTCGACAGATGAAAGCCTCCTCGTCGCCAACAATAACGCGTGAAAAGAGACGCGGCTAGCGTGGAGATGGCGCTCAGTATCTGCCCAAGTCAGCGTGTATTCTGATAGATGGATGGTATCGACCCTGGGACGGACTTCGCTGCCGAACATTGAAATGCTCACCGATAGCCTCCGCCGCCTCCCCTCCGACTACCCCTTCTCGTGGGATAGTCGTCCTCTTCCTCAATGACCACGACCTCGTCGTCGCCTCGAACGCGCGACCTCTCTTCGACCACGATGCTCCTTGGCCTCGGCCCTGTCCGCCTCTCTTCGACAATGACTTGCGACCTTGATCCTCCTGATCTCCGTGGGCTCCCGCCGCCATATTCGCGCACCTCGGTGCGAGAGCTGCGCGGGCGCGAGCGATGTCCATGCGATTGGCGCCGCTGTCTCCGCACTACAATCTCCTCTTCAGCAGCAATGGTGTTGCGACCGCCGCCACCGATGCCTCCTTGGGTGAGCGAGTAGAGCAGCCATATTATGAGTATGAAACCAGCCACGCTGCCGAGGACTATGCCGATGACCAAGCCAGGCGCGGGTCCGTCGGTGCGGTAGTATGTGGGGATGACGCCGACGGTGATCTGTCGCGGCTGTATTGATCGTCCGCTGAGAGGATCCGGGACCATCGCATCGTAGAGGGAGAATTGGCCGTCGTCCGGCTGGCGCGCCGTCAGGCTCGCGGCGCGCGCAAGGCTGTCGGTCTGCGGCGCTGTCGCATCATTGAATTCGGGCAGGGCGGGCATGCTGGCGGGCGGCGAAAAGCGATCGAGTCGCCAGCGTCTTCTATGGGTGTGGGCGATGCGGCGTTGGTTGTTGTTTGGGGGTGGAAAGGGTGATGTTGGCGTCGCCGCGGGAGACAACGGTCCCTAAGTGGTTGTGACCGGAGGTGCCGGCGCTAGCTGCGGAGTGGGGGTGTAAACACTGCGCGAGGAAGGCGCGCAGAGAGAAACGAGAGACTTGCAATTGTGCTTGTCGACGCACACAAACTGCTAATAGCAATGGATGAGAATGAGCTGAAGGAGTGTGATGGCTTCTGCGGCTGTGCAGCGATGCGCAGACAATGACCGTGGGACGACGGTGCCATGATGCAATGCGCTTTTCCTCCTCGGTGGCTGGGGATCCCCACAACAACCAAAATGGGGAGGCTTGCCCGCCCCTCAACACCACGCCCCATCTCCACAACCCATCACGACCATCCTTCCGTCTTGTATCTTGACGGCTTTCGGTTCTCCAGAAGATACTGCGACTATGTGGAATGCTTCTTCGCGCCGATGCTACTAGGAATGAGTACCTGCATCTAGCTAGAGTTAGCACTCGCGTCGCACCCCCTTGCGAGCCTGGACTCCACGTGACGTTCCATTTTCGATTCTCCATTGCCCGGCTCACTCCAAGGCCGGATAACAACAGCTAGATAGACTCCAGTCTAGTCTGAACGCGCTTCCCGGTTCGACGCTAAATGTGCATTTTGTCGGCGGTAAGCTCAGAAGAGAGGAAACGCGGAACAGCAGCGGCGAGGTGTTCTGCGACACTCGACGACATATTTCTTCAAGCGCCTCGATACTCCCAGCACTTCTGTTTCGGTAGCCGCTGGAAATCCGACGAAATTGGCTGTGAAGCACAAACTCCGGACGTGCTGCCACTCATGGTCGACACGTGAAGGCTTGCCAGCAGAGCGACTCCAACCAGCAGCACGCAATACCTGGTCAATCCGAACATTTGTGAACTCTACATTCATCTAGTCGTGCACCATCGTCGACTACACCTTTCCACTTCTCCTCTCTTCGTCTACACCCTAATTAGTTCCGCAAACATTTGCTCCGCCTTCTCCGTAACCGCTATACCGTAAGGCCCATTGCGCAAGACTGCGGCGAGGTACCCTTCAGAACTGTCTCGATACTTCAGCGTCAATGCAGTCGTAGCAACCGGGTCAAGGTTTGTATGCTACGCCTTGTTCACCCACGCCGCAAGCAATCCATAACCTGAAGGCGAAAGCATCACCAAGGTATATAATAGTTCCGTTCATCTTGACGTCTCCCTACACTGTCTTTCATCCTTCTTGACTGCCTCAATCTTGGACGGGGCTGGGCCAATTCGCTGACATCGATGGGAAACATGGCTAAGGGTTTCGACGACATTGCACCCGACGTTCAACAGCAAGCCAGGGTCAACATAAAACAGAACATGGGGCCTGGTGGGACTCTGCAAAAATCCAGCAGAGCGATGAAGGCTTTCTACCACTTTCCTTGGGAGAGTGAAGTTCCGACTGCGCAGACCCCGACCGCATCTGAGACCGGAAGTGCAAGCACCACATTGGCTAGTAGCCCAAGCGCTACCACGAGCTCGCAAGGACCATCACATACATTAAACCAAACAACAACGACGCAGACAACTACAGATAGTAGTACCACCTCTTTAACCTCGACCACTACCTCTTACTGCGGGGAGCCAACACAGTATTTCATACAGACTCAGCCCGGTGAGTGACCCCGAGCTCCTGAGCTACCCAGTAGGTCGTGATAGCGTAGCAAGCAACATCAAGCTCACTACGACGGGTACTGAAACCCCCGTGAATGAGCATTGCTGACGTTGTCCCCCAATTTATAGGCACTTCCGTTGATACGTTCAAAGACTTATCAAAGAACTCGATGACGGAGCCGGCGAAAGTAGCATATACGATCCGGCGATAATACCATATCAAAGCTATTTGACCATGCTGAATTCCTCACAAGTCGAAGGGCTCGAAAAGAAGTACAATTTTCTGCTACTAGTACACCCTTGCGTTTTCGATCCCGCTGACCTTGACGCAAACGAAGAGTTTCTTGCCGTTCCGACCCGTCACTCCATGGGCCCAACAGCTTCACGAAAGCCATGGACGAGCGGCAGTGCAGTCGACGATCTGAACAAGCCCCGTGGAGGAGGCCTATAACTCACCTCGAGTGCTATCTGCTCCTGTCATCACCACTTCGGTATTGAGGCATGTCTTTACCGGTATCATCGAACATCGAGATCAATAATTACTACCTTGTATCCGTCTTCTCACATTGACTAGGCCCACGCTGCGTGCCTTTCGCGTAGAACATCCAAGCCCGCGCCTAAACCATCGGCCTTGAAATTCTCGGTTCCAAACCAGTATCTCCTTCAAACTCTCGACTCCTCCAAAACCCCTTTTCACATCCCCCCCTTCATCCACGCCTTAGCATGGAAGACCCAGCTCTCGAGGTCCTCGGTTTGCACGTCGATGCTGCCGTTCTCCTGCGGAAATTTCTGCGTCATCGCGAGCTTGCGGAATAACGTCTCATCGAAGTGATCCATTGGCATGAACTTGAGGTTCTTAAGATTCTCAATGAGCGCCGTCATGTCCTCTTCCCTCTTCAGTGCCTTCTTTCCCATAATAGTCCGCCTTCCCGAACGCAAATCTTTCTGCACATCAACGCGGCGAAACCCAACGACTTTGGTGCAGTCCTCTCGGCGGAATGTCCAAATAATAAGGAGACAGGCGTATATGAATTGTGACGGCGGGAGGTCTCGAGGAGTGAGGTACGGCACGGTTTGCTGTACTCGGATATGCTGATGACGTGCGCAGAAGCGCAGCACTTCGAAGATCCTGTCAATACTCTTGGATATCCATATCCGCGGGTCTTTGGTACGCGATCCGTCTTTTGCGCTTTTGTCCTCGGAAAGGAAAATCTGCCCCAGCCAACTCATGCGATTGTCCCCCAGCTCGCTGACGAATTTCTTCAGCCCATATATGGTGCTGATGTCTGTGTTGTTGGATGGGTGGAAGATAAGGCCGGTGTGCTTCACCTCGAGGTCGGATGTCTCTTTGTGCATTTGCTGGCAGACATATCGCAGCTGATTGAAATGATGCGCGCGTCGCTTTGCGTCCAGACGAATGTACAGGACATATGTTCTGGCATTGATGCGTTCGCTGCTCTTATTTTCATTTTCTTTCCTGCGTTTCGGCCATGCTACTTGCAGGACATTTGGTGAGGGGTCAAGCGCGTACTCGTAGATTCGGTTGCGGATCTCGGCCGGCAGGCCCAGGAGGGTCGGCATCTTGATGGTGTGGGGTGGGGTGATGTATGTTCCGCAATGCTGGCTGAAGAGTTGGAACGTGGGGGACGCAGTAGGTAAACAAGGCTTGACGCCTGTCCGAGGACGAGCACGCATTGGCCTGTCCGAGGTGAAGTGTTCAAGTGAAAAGTGGTTTTATAAGCTGACGGGGCAACAACGTCTACCACTTCGCTCAGGAATGGTGTACTGAGCGGTTCCTTCGTTCTAGTACATTCGGAGCCTTGCTAACATGTTGTAGACATGTCCTACACGTCTAAAACTTCGGTTTTTGTATTGTCGGAACGCTGGCTACGATGGTACATGATAGGTCGTAAGAACGAAACGAGAATATTCCGTCAAGAATTTAGATAGAGCGCAACACTAATGCACTTGCACTGTCCTTATTAACGTCGTATTCAGTTTTCCACAGCCACCTTTGGTGGTTTGTAGCAATGATGACTCCAACGATTTCGGTGCTCGTTCCTCATTCGCAGCCACAACAAGCGACAGTTCAAGACACCTACGAAAGGTTGGACTGGTAATCTATAAGACTATTGACATCTCTGGAACTATGCATCGAGGTAGCCAAATGATCAGGGAGATGTCGGAACATGTAGTGACAATAGACATCAGAATAGGCGTAATTTATATGGGCGGCAAAATGATCCGTGTCTGTAAAATGGAGCTTTGCGGACTTCTCCTCTACAAGTGTTACACCTTCAACTCTCGCTTTGTGGCAAGAGCCTGCTAGCAAGTGAGTTCCACCATCCTACGAACAGTTTGGAAGTACCTTAATCTAGGCTAATACTACAAAAAGCGTCGGGAATACGAAGAGCGTGAGCTTCTAATCGACACCACAAGCACTGAGTCTTATTTGGAGGAGGTTTACAAACTCGTAATATGATCTCACTACAGACAACGAAGGCTTCGCAGAGCAGGCATCAAGGCTAACAAAACCGTTGATGCCTATCGCAAACACGCAAAACACTACCCATTGTTTGACACGACAAGCACTGAGGTCCATCTGGAGGAGGTATACGAGATTTGCACTGGCCGCGCTAATTTTAAATTCCGATACGGCTTATACCCCACCCCATTCACCCGCGATAAAAAGACCATCGCAGGAGAGTAGTTTCGATATTTACTTGTGGTCAAATCCTACCTGGCCGAGCGCACCACCCTCCGATACTTGTTATGTTGAGCCATGCCGATCTAGTTCGACGAGACCCTAAGATGTACCTGGTTTCAAACAATTTCCTTCTTCTCTGTTAGTCTCTGAACCTCTCTACGCACCATAGAGAGAGGCCGTGTGTACCTCATAGCGAGATGACGGAACTCACGTTCAGAGTAGTACCTTGCAGTGGTGCGCGATGCGCTAATCCGGGTTCCCGGGTAGTCCTCCGGCTGAATGGCTGATGTCGATCCATCTAATTGATTGACCGACATCAAACTACTGTATGCCTGTCACTTAGAATCTTGAAATATATGTCAGTACGTGGGTACGGTTTTGCAATTCGCACGACCTTCGTGTTTCTCGCATTCATTATGCAGCTCCTCACACTGCTAGGCTTCATAACCTTCGCTTCAGCACTACCCAACTATCACCGCAACAACACCATCCAATGCCCCATCATCTTCGATGGAAGAATTCTTCTCAACACATCTATTACCTCTTTTGATTCCGCCGCAACATCTCCGTATAGCCCACAATACGTCAAAGGCGAAAATCTGACTTGGTCTCAAATCCTCCTCCTCCCAAACACTACCTCAGCATCACGCTTCGATTCGCCATCTATCCACAGACCCCTAGAAGTCACAATCAACGACGCATCTCTCTTCCGCACCAGCCAAGGCCTTCAGCTAGGATTTCGGCGGGCCGGGCTGCTACTCAAAGATGATAAAAATCCCGTAGGTGCGGATGCAGCTGATCAGGGAGTCGTCACGTTCCACTGGAGTGTGAAGCAAGATGCTGCGCGTCCAATGAACCTGTCGCATGAATACATGAATGTGTGGCACGAGAAGGCCGATTACAGCGGGAACCAGTTCACCTTCGTCGGAGGTGTGGTGTTAAAGGTTGACGGTGGCACTGGAGAAGATACGCCAGAGGAAAGAGGGAGTTGGAAGGTGCAGAATGCGAAGAATCAGTTTGTCTTTCAGACGAAGATTGAGCAAGACGTGTGGCAAAGTTTCGCTATCAAGTTGGATCATGCGAATAAGTGAGTGTACTGGAGTCCTCGGACGCACTCAATGCGTCATGAGGCTAAGACTAACTTATCGTCTAGCACGATCCAAGTCTTTTATTCGAGCGGCCAAACGCCTCTGAAAGAAGTCACACCACGGCTTCCGAACGACAACTCTGGCGGGGGGCAGCTTCAACTCGGCATAGCAAAGAAGCCGACGGAGACCGAGACGGTGGTCTGGGATGGGTATCAAGAGTCGATGCCGAAAGGTGAGGGGCAAATATACGGAGGTGTCTTTGTCGAAGATAGCTCGAATGATTGTGTGAGCCTTTGAGGGTTCCTCGGCGAATTCCTACCTGAGTTTGGGCAGGGAGTTTGTAAAGCTCATACAGAGGGGTTTTGGGGCTTGTGTAGACCGATAGCTTGTATTTCCTGCATTCGCGGCGGGCTTCGACAGTTGTGTCGGTTTATGAAGATCGTCCGTAGGGGCATATCTAAGCTTAGTAGCAATGCTGAGTTTACCTTGGATACGCCTTACTAAAGTCGAAAATTGACCATGTGAGGCCTATCTTGGAGCAACGTCAGCAGTTTTGCGCTGTGACGAAGGTGAACAGGATACGCAAAGGGCGGTATGGAGTCTGGAGCCTGGAGGTGAAGGTGAGTGCACGGACCCTACAAGTAATCTCGCCTGTTATCGCTTAGCGTGGCCCCTGCTCAACGCGCGCTTGTATATAAACACCGCCGCCTCGCCCTCTCACGGCCACACCACCACATCTCAACACACCAACACACCTACAAACCAAGTCTCAACTCTTTGCGAGACGACCATTCCCGCGAAAACACCATAGACCTGCACGAGCGTGGGGGCAAGCCCGGCTGCACCCGTTGCATTATTGGCCATGCTGGGTGCAGAGCTTCTGGACAAGAGGCTAGGTAATGCAGGCGGTTGCGTGGTCAGAGCGATCCTCTGGCCTCGTTTCCTATTGGTGGCAGATTGCTCCCTCCGCTCCCTTACCCGGCTTGTGTGGGATTACGCTCTCTGTAGGGATGGTCACCCTCCTTCCACCCTCACCCCGCGACAACACTATACACCTGCACGAGCGTGGGGCGCGAACCCAGGCTGCACCCGTTGCATTATTGGCTATGCTGGGTGCAGGGCTTCTGGACAAGAGGCTTAGGTAATGCAGGTGGGTGCGGAGTCAGAGCGATCCTCTGGCTTCGTTCCGCATGGTGGCAGATTGCTCCCGCCTCTCCCTCACCCGGCTTGTGTGGGACTCAAGCTCTCTGTAGGGGTGGGGTCTTCTTCATATCTTTGTACCCCCTCTACCCACCTCATCCCGCGAAAACACTGTAACCCTGAGACGCTTGGGTCATGAACTCTGCTGCACCCGTCGCATTGTTGGCTATGCTGGGTGCAGGGCAACTGGCTAAGTTGTTAAAATCAGGCGGTGCAGGGCCACAGCGATCCTCTGGCTCTGTTTCCTCATGGTGCACGGATTGCTCCCATCGTTCTCCTGACCCGGTTCGATGGGACTCAAGCTCTCTGTAGGGATGAGGTCTTCTTCACATCTTTGTCCCCACATTACCCTCATCTCGCGAAAACACTACAACCCTGCTTGTTGCGGGTACGACCCGTTTGCAACGCGCATTATTGGCTATGAGCGTTGCTGGGCAGCTGGTCAGGTTGCTTATAGCAGGCGGTGCATGGCCAGAGCGATCCTCTGACCTTGTCTCCACGTGGTGCACAGATTGCTCCCATCCGTTCTCCTGACCCGGTTCGGTGGGACCCAAGCTTTCTGTAGGGATGAGGTTCCGCCGACTCTTTTGTTCTCCTTCGATATCGAAGGCAGTCCAGGCACCATCGTTATACTGCTGGTCACTGACCGGTACCTACATCACAACACTCATCTTTATCTTTTCTTCTACCCTTCTTCCATCTTTATACTCTTCAACGACCCGCCCAGTGGGGCCCGCATTTGACTTCATTGCTTGACTGCATCTACAGAATACTCGATTATTCGCGGTCGTTCAGCATGTCATTTGCAGCTGTACTTTTCATTGTGTCCCTGTCCGTTGGACAGTGCTTGAGGAAGAGTTTGCGTATCCTACGATGCGTCCTCTTCGCGTCGCCTACGACTAGACGTGGAATGGACTAAGAGTAACTGGCTACTCTTCTTGGTCTCTAGTGTGGACTACTCTGAAAGTAACAATGAGGCACACTTCGTTTGCTTATAAGCTTGTGGCATATTCTCGCGTAGTCGCCAAAGGGCATCGCCCGATATTGACTAGATTGCGATTAGTGAACGCAATGGACCATCGTCCCAGAGATGGAGCGCGGACTAACTTTTAGTGGTAGAGACGCGGAGAGTGAACACGTTTATCACGTGATGTCTAGAGCCAAAGCCTGAGATTGTCGACTCGTAAATACAAGAACTTAGCGTCTGGAGAATCCGAAGCCGCATTTGGTTTGAACGACAAAGTCACGAGAATGCGACGCGGCGTAATGCACAGCTTCCTTCCTACTCGGGCGTAGCCTAACTCCGAGCTCCGCCAACTTGTCCGCGATGACTGGACTTGCTTTCTCCCATCACTAACAAACTTTCCACCGACCACTAAACGAAGCGTATCGTGTAGTCAATTCAACACCATGGCGGCACAGAACGGATATATCCACACCGAAGAGTTTGATTCTGGCAACTTGCAAGTCAGCGACCTCCATCATATACACTACTCCCAGTATGGCAAGGCCGACGGCAAGCCTGGTACGTAATGGTCCGTCGCACATGAGGCCAGCGCAGCTGACAAGATTAGTTATCTTCCTTCACGGCGGTCCTGGAGGCGCGGGCTGCTCAAAATCAAATGCGGTGTTCTTCGACCCCGCAGTTTACCGCGTCGTCCTCCTCGATCAGCGGGGTGCAGGACAGTCGGAACCGACCGCCGACACCCGCGAAAATACGACGCAGCTGCTGATCGAAGACATCGAAAAGTTGCGTGAGCATGTTGGTGTAAAGAAATGGCACGTCGTGTTCGGCGGATCGTGGGGCTCGACGCTCGCTCTTGCGTACGCGCAGGCACACCCTGAAGCGTGCGGATCCATCGTGTTGCGGGGGGTGTTCCTTGGGACGAGGAAAGAGCTGGATTTGATGGTTAGCGGCAGTTTGACGGGTATGGTCTGGCCGGAAGAGTATGATCGATTCATCAATTATCTTCCCGAAGATAAGAGGGACCGTCCACTTGAGTCATACCACGAGTTGATAACGTCAGACGATCATGGCGTAGCCGTCAAGGCTTCGCAGGAATGGAATCGCTGGGAGCTCTCCGTATCATTCTTGCACCAAACGCCGGCGGCGGAGATTGAGGCCAAGCTGCAGGACGAACGCTGGACCATGTCGCATGGGAAGATGGAGGTGCATTACTTTCTGAACGAGTGCTTCTTGGAACCCGATCAGCTGTTGAAGGGCTGTGAGAAGATTAAGGACATTCCTAGTAAGTTCTGCATTCACCACGAACATGGCAGCTTTGCTTACGAGCCTTCAGCCCGCATTGTCCAAGGCCGGTATGATCTCGTTTGCCCACCACGAGCGGCGGTTGAGATACACAGACGCTTGCCGAACTCTGTTCTCTACTGGAGTGATAAGGCTGGACATTCCGCGACGGTAAGGAGTAGAGCCCCAAACTTTGATCAACTGTACTGATATTTGTTAGGAGCCGGATACGCGCGCAAAGCTAACCGAGTTTTGTGATGAGCTTGGTAAACTGAACCTGAGCTCGTAGTATGTCACAGGTAGTGTGGCCACTCAAAAAAAAACATGCCCTTTCTTTGGTTACTGGATCCGAGTGATCACGACTTGTTAGGGTAGTCCATGTTAGAAATTGTAAGAACGGGGAGCATTTACATGCCTAGTTTAGTGAAATGCTTCCACGATACGGAGCGCTTCAGGAAATGCGAACTTTGTTCTGACCAGTAGCTAGTAGTCACGACTTGGTTCTCGAGCAGTGAAAATTCGATCGTTATTGTAAGAGTGGAGGTAGTAACGTCCATCCCTGCGTAGCGAGACACCCTACGTAGCGAGACGCCGCACCAAAATCTGCAGTTGAATAAGGGAACAGATATTCTCGGAATCGCAACTTTTCACTATGAAATATAGTGCTGTCTAGTAGCTTTTAAGAACATGACGTGCTTACCGTGCAATACGCCGGCTTGCTCAGAGCTTTGCGTGACTGCTTCACTTTCGTTAGTAGGTGGGTTGAAAGTTGTTTATCCTATGGAAATCCATTATCTTATAGCCTAACGTATAATTGCCCTATGCCGAGATTTGCGCCTTTTTCAAGTCGCTGGCGCGCTTCTGTCTAGATCCAAGTCCGCCTGCTAGAATGGACAAATCAAGACGATCTGAGCACGCCGAGCGTGCTCGCTTGCGACCTGGCCCAAAGCACTGACTCTCTGCGCGGGGCAGACCAGCTACCTAATTGTATTACGTGTCATGGGAACTGCCACCAGCGGACGGTTATATATCACAACTATGCTTGATTACCACGATTCACATTGACATTAGTTTTCCCTCGATGCTTGAAGCCCCACGACAACTGCCAGACAAGTACGCCTACGGGGATGACAAACAACAGTATCCAGACTAGACTCAAAAGTAGCAACATCATAACTGAGAACGTCCAGAATGCCAGTTTCATCGCTGCAAGTGAAGAAGCACCTGTGCTGTGAAAGCCTAACCCTTCCTCTGGAATTGAGACCAAGACTTGCATAGCCGATAACACCAAGGACAAGCTGGCAAAGCTAAAAAGAAATGGCGCTATCGCTCGCTCAACATACATGCCTGTTGACCAAAATGGAAGTTCATAAAACCATAACGTTGCAGCAGACGAAGGGCGGAATAGGCGAACCGTCCAGTCCAATCTCGAAAGACGAAGCTGGCCGTAGTGGTATCGATTTGCGACATCCTCGTCCTCAATATGTCGGAAAGGAGCGATGAACTCGGACCACTCCTCCCACTTAAAGTCGGTTGGAAAGAGGTGGGATTCGCGCGCAAGGATGAAGTCTACGTGATGACGCACAAGTAAGGCGTACGATCGCATGAAGCCTAGTGCAGCCTTTCGGTCATATATTGGCTTGGAAGGGCGTTGTTGTGACACAAAATTACCCTCGTGAGGAGTAGTATCCTCAGCCGGTAATGGAAGATAGGTCGTCCAGAAGTCGAAGTTGAGCAGACATAGTGGCATAGGCTTGATATATATTTTGTTGCGGCGCCATACTAGATGCAGGCGGATATCCTCCGCTGCAACGATCTCTCTTGTCTTCACTCTTTGTTTATTCAGCGGGTCGATACTTTTGCCAGACTTTCGGGCAACAAGCCAAAGGTGGTTGTAAAGCTCGTCGAGAAGAGTCGTGTCAAGCTGTGAGCTCAGAAAGTCGCATACGCAGGCCTCTGTGAGGGCTATGCCGGGTTCGCCGGGTATGTGGTCGATGGAGGTATTCATGTCATCGTGCGGTGGAGAAAGTGCCGGTCTCATTAACGTTCCCTTGTCGGAGCTTGCTGCAGAGGATAAGCGCTGCTTTGCGAGTGCACTTGGCCTGGGGAAGGGCAACGACAGAGGACGTCGACCAGCCATGCGTGATGTTGAAATCTGCAAGCTCTAGTGATAGGTGTGTATATAGGTGTGTGCATAGGTGTTGAGAACGAGAGATGAGGACGAAGAACGGGTGCGTTTCTGAGCAGATTTTCAGCGACAGCCGCCACAGTGTCAACGATAACCCTCAGCCGCAGCTGGCCTCAGCCTCGCGCCTAGACGACATGTCGCTTGATCACTGTACGCGCCGTACGCTACTCTCTCTTTACTCCGCTACCTGCTCTACATCTCTGCGACATAATTAGCTTCTCGTTGGGCCTCAAAATCGCATGATCAACAAGCGTCCGCTCCCCACCAGACCCGCTTCCCCGCTCCGACCAAGCCCGCACAGGCGCTAGGCACGACGATGGACCTAGCGACGACTACGCTGTATATCTTCTGCGTATTCATTGCTCTGCTCGTTATCTACGACCAACTCACAAAGAGAATCCCGTCGCGTTTGCAAGAGGCAGAGAAACCTAAGAGCGGTTTTGGCCTAATCAGAGCCGACAAACTTAGTGCACACGACGAACCCGCACGCGCTCATGGGATTGAGCAAGTCCACGCAGCTTAGGGGCTCGGAAGACATACTAACTAGTGTCTAGCATTATCTTCGTACACGGCCTCGGCTCGAACCCTGACACGACATGGGGACCTAAAGACAGCAACTGGATCAGCGACTTCCTCCCCCAGGATATTCCTGCAGCGTTCCATAAGGAGATCCGAGTCTACTTCTACAACTACGAATCATACTGGAAGAGGGATGCTGTGCAGACGCGCCTGTGGAGGCTCGGAAAAAGCCTGCTTGACGGCTTGTGCTCGCAGATCCGGGGCACAGAGGAGGTTAGTGTGCGTGCTTTATCCCGTCAGAGCATGTTGCTAATGCCTATACTTCCTAGGAGCGGACGCGCAGTCTTGTCTTTGTCGGCCACAGCTATGGGGGCCTTGTCATCAAGCGGGTATGGCGAACTTTGGCTGCGCAAAGAACGTCTCGTTCAACTCTTGCGCGGCGCTTGTTAGCACATGCACAACAACGACTGACCGCAGCAGGCACTCATCCTAGCTAGCCAGGACCAAGCCTTCACTCACGTCACCGAACACACGAGAGGCGTTGTTTTCTTAGGCACGCCCCACCGAGGATCGAGCTTCAGCACGTGGGGCAGCCTTGCCGCACTAGCGCTGCGGCCGCTCGGATCAAACTCGTTGCTTCTGCAAGAAGTAGAGTATGACGCGCTTCCTCTTCTCGAATTGCATGAAGAGTTCGAAAGTACAAGGAGCGAGAAGCTACAGGTAGTTAACTTTTTTGAGCAGCGCAAGACGCGACTTGTCAAAGTGTGGTTCTTCCGGTGGGAAAAAATTGTAAGCAAGCTGCCGGCAGCTCGAGAGACAGATACTGATACTGATGTACATGCAGTGTGTTGCGGAGCAGTCAGCGACGTACAGCCGCGTCGAGAACATTGGCCTTTCTGTCGACCACTACGGCCTCAACAAGTTCCAATCGAAGGATGACGATAGCTATAAAAGTATTGTCAGGAAGCTTCTCAGCTTGATTGAGCCTATTGCAGCGCAGAAGCAGCGCCGGCTCTACTCAGTCCCTGTCACCACGGTTGAGACATATACGGAGCGGCAGACACTATCTGCTGCAGTCGCTGAGGGTCTGCGCGTGCGTCACGATAAGGCCAGCATTCCATACGCGCTTGCCATCTACGGACTTGGCGGCGCAGGCAAGACGCAGCTGGCGCTGAAGTACGTTGAAGATCACAAGGACGAGTACAACCCGATCCTCTGGATTGACGCTAGGGACAAGGAGTCTGTGCGATCAAGCTACAAACTATGCGCCGATAAGCTGCAACTTCAGATATCTTCTGGAGAGGCGCAAAGCACTAGCCTTGTATACTCACCAACGGTGCAGGCAGTACGCCAATGGCTCGAGAACCGGAAGGGGACAGACGACGCCTGGCTGGTGGTCGTCGACAATGCCGATGACCTTTCCTGGGGGATTAAGGAAGTGCTCCCAAAAGGAGGTCAAGGAAGTATTATCATTACTAGTCAGGACAACCAAGCTCGGACGATGATAGCTGGAGGCTGCGAAGTAGTGTGCGTGGACACAATGGAGCGGCTGGAAGCACAAAAGCTTCTTCTTCGACACCTTGCGCCAGACCACGCTGCGGCGTCAGATGACGTAAAACGCGCCTGTGACAGAGTGGCGGAGCAGCTTGGGCACTTGGCTCTTGCTCTTGAACTCGCTGGAGCTTACATTAAAAAGAGTAACACTGGCCCCACGCAAGCTTTACAACGATATCTACAAAATTTTGTTCGCCACAAAGAAAGTCTACTGCGGAACGAAAGCTTTCGTGGTCACACGCCGAGCGGGAAGACGGTATGGACGGTGTGGGACATGACGCTTGAAAAGATTGATGCTTTGGAGAAGCTCGAGAATTCTAACCCAGCTGTACCAGCACGTTTACTGCTTGCTTTCCTCTCTCGATTCAAAGGCACGGTTATACAGGACGAGCTGTTTCGGCTGGCGAGCGCTACAGTGCTAGAGACCCGTGGTGCGCTGTATGACGGAGCGGTAGAGCTACCGAGCTGGCTTAGCAATGTCTTTACAGTAGAAACGGAAGAATGGGACGACCACTACTATGAACAGACTCGAGATCGCCTCGTTCAATACAGCCTCTTGCAGCGCACTGGGGGCGAATGGCCAGGGGTGTCGATGCACGGGCTGGTTCAATGGCGAGCAACGAAGTACGAGGCGGAGCAGCCGTGGGAGACGTGGCATCTTATGACAGTACTGGCAGCATGTGCACAACTGTCAAAGGAGACAGCAAGACCTCACTTCCGAAGAGAACTTATCGCGCAGCTTCCTAGCATAGAGAAGAAGTATCTAAACGAACTAGGGATAGAGGACAAGAACAAAGGCTTCGCATGGAATACAATCAGCACGGTGTACTTCTATGAGGGACGATCAAAGGAGGCCGAAGAACTATATGTGCAAGTGATGGAGACGAGCTCGAGGGTGCTTGGCAAGGAGCATCCTGACACGCTGATCAGCATGGCCAACCTGGCGTCGACGTACAGGAACCAAGGGCGGTGGAAGGAGGCTGAAGAGCTGGAGGTGCAAGTGATGGGGACGAGCTCGAGGGTGCTTGGCAAGGAGCATCCTGACACGCTGACCAGCATGGCCAACCTGGCGTCGACGTACAGGAACCAAGGGCGGTGGAAGGAGGCTGAAGAGCTGGAGGTGCAAGTGATGGAGACGAGAAAGAGGGTGCTTGGCAAGGAGCATCCTAACACGCTGACCAGCATGGCCAACCTAGCGTCGACGTTTTGGAATCAAGGGCGGTGGAAGGAGGCTGAAGAGCTGGTGGTGCAAGTGATGGAGACGAGAAAGAGGGTTCTTGGCAAGGAGCATCCCTATACGCTGACCAGCATGGCCAACCTAGCGTCGACGTTTTGGAATCAAGGGCGGTGGAAGGAGGCTGAAGAGCTGAAGGTGCAAGTGATGGAGACGAGCTCGAGGGTTCTTGGCAAGGAGCATCCTGACACGCTGACCAGCATGGCCAACCTAGCGTCGACGTTTTGGAATCAAGGGCGGTGGAAGGAGGCTGAAGAGCTAGGGGTGCAAGTGATAGAGACGAGAAAGAGGGTGCTTGGCAAGGAGCATCCTAACACGCTGACCAGCATGGCCAACCTAGCGTCGACGTTTTGGAATCAAGGGCGGTGGGAGGAGGCTGAAGAGCTAGGGGTGCAAGTGATGGAGACGAGAAAGAGGGTGCTTGGAAAGAAGCATCCTAACACGCTGACCAGCATAGCCAACCTAGCGTCGACGTTTTGGAATCAAGGGCGGTGGAAGGAGGCTGAAGAGCTAGGGGTGCAAGTGATGGAGACGAGAAAGAGGGTGCTTGGCAAGGAGCATCCTGATACGCTGACCAGTATGGCCAACCTAGCGTCGACGTATAGGATTCAAGGGCGGTGGAAGGAGGCTGAAGAGCTGGAGGTGCAAGTGATGGAGACGAGCTTCAGGGTGCTTAGCAAGGAGCATCCTAACACGCTGACCAGCATGGCCAACCTAGCGTCGACGTTTTGGAATCAAGGGCGGTGGAAGGAGGCTGAAGAGCTAGGGGTGCAAGTGATGGAGACTAGAAAGAGGGTGCTTGGCAAGGAGCATCCTGACACGCTAACCAGCATGGCCAATCTCGCCTTCACGTTGAAATCCCGAAGCCGAGACGAAGAAGCCCTCTCCCTACTAGAAGCATGCTTTCAGCTGCGCGAACAGATCCTTGGAGAGCAACATCCTAATACACAATCGTCGCTTACTGCGTTAGAAAAATGGCAGGCAGAGAAAAGTAAGGCAGGTCTATAATGTCACCTAAGTATGTAATTCAGAATACAAAATAGAATAATGTGAATTGTGTTAGTTAGGTATGATTACAAAATTTAATTGTCTAACAATAGCGGTCCTTACGACACGCAATAGATGTAGTCAGTCTGCCCTACGCAGAAAGTTCACAGGCCGATAGTGCACTTTCAGCTAACGTAGGCCACAAGCGAGTAAGTGCTTGAGTATGCTTCAAATAAGCCTGAAGCTCAGCCAGCTCCGCATGAATTATGTTGCAAGACCTGTGCGGCGCCGATAAATTACAGCCAAGTTAGTTCAAGCCGGGTACTCGGATCGTCCGAGTCTATCTGTTCCAGCAGGCAGCGTTAGAATCAGCACAGGAGCGCGCGAGCGTCTTGAATACAAGCGCAAATCTCAGAATAGGATGATAATGCAATAAGCTATGAATTAGCATATTTTTGATAAGATACATAAGCCTTCGACGCACCTATTGCCAGCCGAAGTGGGGTGGTCGCGTAACACTCATACTAAATTATCGTATTGCACGGTAAGTAGAGCCTACTGTTAGAAAATAATTGGAGAAAACAAATCTCCTTAGCTCAAGGCTACTATTCCGAAAACTCATATTCTTCTAACCTGTTATTGAATATGTTATGTTGGGGAGTGTCCGTGGCGTCTCGTCACGCAGAGTGTCTCGCTACGCAATGATAGAAATTACGCCGCGAATTAAATGACCGCGAACACAGCGTGGTAATTCTGGACAAGGTGTATGCCAGTGGAGCTACAACTCGTGATCCATAGCCGTATTACTGAATGGCGCCGTCAAGCTCGCTGTAGGCCATCAACATCTGCCGTAAAGCATACTGAACCTGTTCTCGTGGCCATTTGCCGCGGATCATTTGCCATTATCGAACCTCCGTCGACGAACTACAATGCAGTAGAATATCAAATAAGTGGTTCTATCTCAGCCTTGTGGCCCTTCCCCAATGCGTACGTGACCTGTCCAAGCCCCAACGCAAATCCGCTTTCAGCAAGATCATCCGCTCAAACCCCCTCCTGTAACCACTTCCTAAAAACCCTCGTTTCTTCTTCCTCAATTGCATTAATCCCCTCAAACACAGAAAAACATCCCCAGCATGCCCTCACCTCACAATCGCACTCTAGACGCTGGGACCCAACCTGCCGCGGTAGCACCTTCAAACCATCCGCCCGCAATTGCACCGTATCTACATCTCCTCTCCAGTTCTGGCCACACTCCATATACTCTATATCATACTCAGCATCAGCAATCGCGAATGCGAGCCCAAAGTCCACATTGCGAAGCGCCGCGGCGACGATGATGGCGATGTTGAGCATGTAGTTTTGATTATTAGTTATGGGTATGCACGGCTACCAGGTCCAGCCGGGGACGAAGTAGTGAATAGTTAAATCGGTGTGCGTGGCGCATAGCGTGGCGAGATCAGCGAAAGTGCGGGCCGTATCGGGGATAATCTTCTTAAAGTCTATATCTTGCGTCCTTGACACAGGGCGATCTTCCAGCCGAGTTTTTCGCAGATGATAACGACGCTCTACTCCAAAGGTTGCTAGCCACGCAAATAGCGTTTCCCCAGTTGGTGGCTCCGCCTTGGCCATGCGCGCGATCGTGATGTCATTGTATCGGAGCTCGAGAAGGTGGGTCTCGCGGTATAGCTGCTTGCAGACATACTGGAGCTGGTCAAACTCGGGTTGCTCGAAAGTATTCTGCTCCTCATGGTTCTTGACCGCAGGCGTGGGCGCGTAAAGCACTGCTTTTGAATTCTGGTGAGTGGAAGGGTTGGCAGTGGGTTTCTCCTGAATATGCGGGCCACAGTAGTGGAGAAGAGAGTGAGAAGAGAGGGCGAGTGCATATATGCGGATGCGCAGTTCTCCGGGGAGGCGGAGAAAGGGATCCACTCTTGCTGATGATCCTTGAAATGAGTCATGGTGAGCATGGTCGTGGAGCGATCGAAATCGGGAGGAGGTGGTGGTTTTCTTTTGTCTTGGAATCCCCCTGAGGATTCCGTTCTTTTATTTGCCAGAAGGGTCCGCACAAAACTTAGTAGTGTTTGTAGACAGTGATAGTGCTTTTTCGTACCTCACACACAATAAGACGATGGTTATTTAGGCGTGCGTGGAGCGCAGCGCCCAAGGCTTGTGGACACTACGTCTCGTAGCCGACTTTTTTCCTTATAACAGAGTAGTGTAAGTCGACTCGAGGCCCCGTGACGTGAAAATCTTGGGACATCAAACATGGAAAGTGCTTACGGCTACTCAGGGGTAAGAGCTACGTCGGGGCACAATGCAATCGTAAAATTCATTGTACATAGAAACACTTAGGCGAGCTTTGCTGGTATCGTATCTACTTTCTCGGTCTCGAGCGGCACAAGTGGATCATAGAGATGAAAGCCTCATGCTATCGTAAGGCAACATCATGTATCCATAGCAATGTGTACCGAGGATCCTCTGGAAATTCTTTGTAGGCGTCGTACCTACCGTATCTAAGCCCCGCAGCACTTACTTCATCCTAACTCTTCCTCACGCTACCTTATGCCTTCCACTCTGCCCACATCATGCTTCTTGCTGCCCCCTCTTCGGTGGCACAGTCACAAGCCCCCTACTCGCCTTAGTCCGCCACTGAACGGCCTTCGCAATCTGATACAGCACCTCCAGCGTCGGCATCGCCACACCAGCTTTCTTGCCCTCTCTCAGTGGCTCGCCCAGCAAATTCTCGAACTCGATGTAGTTGCTCTATTATGCCGTTAGCACAAGACCGTCCCAAATTGACGAGAACCTTTTGATATGATCATGGGGATATAGAGAAGAATGGAGAGGGGTAGGGAAACGACAGAACAATGCTAGTGAGAGTTCGACGTACCTTGCGCACATCTGCGAGCATACTAGGTGCTAGGTAAAGGTCCAGCGGATCGACGTTGATCATGAAGTCAATCACATCGTCACCAAGCTGTACGCCCAACTTCCTCGCCGCCTGCACAATCTCCTGCATAGCCGGCCTGACCAGTCCCTCCACCGCGCCATCCGCCAACCGAATCCTTCCGTTGTCCAAGCCCGTAATCGCACAAATCGGATTCAAGCAGGCATTATACACCAGTTTTCTCCAGCGATCGTGGAGAACGTTGGGACTCCACTGGCAGTCCGTTTTCCCGCCTTTGTTGTAAAGTTCAACAAACTCCTTCGCCTTTGAGTCGCGCACTTCGCCGCTGACATTCGCATTGTCAAAGGCGCCGATGAGGAGGCGATCGTGCTCGTCTTGCACAATGTGGCCGGGTCGTGGTTGCGCGCTGCCGATGAGACTTACGCCGCTTAGTACGACGGTGTTTGGGTGCGATTCCAAGAACGGCTTTTCGATGTTGAGCCCGTTCTGAATCAGGACAAGCGTCGTATGTGTATTGTTCTTCGGGAGGGCGGGCATGACCAATTCAACAACCGAGGGCGGTACATCCGGAATATTCTTGGTTGAAAGAACAATGTAGTCGTACGGCTCTAGGCCTTCCTTTTCGATATCGGGGATTTTGTTGAGCACTACGGCGCGTCAGCCTTTCCGGTGCTCCAGCAAGCAGAGGTGGACAAGTTACCTGCACTTGGTTTGTACCCCTCTAGTTTCCCGTGATCGCAGCTCTCAATCGTGTATCCTTCGAAAAAGACCCCAATGTAGTTCGATCCGCAGGCTACCGTGACGTTCGCCAGTCCGCCGACGTCGAGATTGAGCGCTGCGATGGCGCCGACGGAACCACCGCCGATGACCAGGACGTTCTTCTTTCTGGGTGTTAGTCATTGCGGGTGTAAAGGTCAAATGATTGCGAAGATAAGACTCACTCGCCCGCTCTGATAACCGCCATATGTGGGTGGGACTGGCCCCGTGAGTCTTGGAGGGAACGAACCTGCCCAGGACTTCTCTATTATCGCCATGATTGATTTGGAGAGCTCGAGGAGAGATTTATTGTTGGAAAGTCGGCTTAATAAGTACCGCTGGTATCATTAGTGGGGTGGAGGGGCACTTCGAGCTCCGATTTTGACGCCGAGTTCCGCGGCCGCGTGCACATGCCTCCACAATATCACAGCGCCATAACGCGATGCACTTCACGCGTCGGACAAGAGGTGAGGCCTTCAATCGAGCTCCATTTGATGCATATGTAGGTTACAGTCCGTAATGTCGTGACCGGCATCCTTTCCATCTCCAAACCACCGCTGTTCCTCCGCCATGCTTGTATGAGTTGATTGGGAAAGCCATCCCATCCCTAGCCACCGAGAAGACTACGCCGAGGGCCCAGCAAAGAAGAGAGTACAAGGGAACGCGCTTAGAAGACGAGGGCGGCACCCTTGGTCTTCTTGTCTCCACCGAGCTCGAAGTGCTTGCAACGCTTGAGCGAGAGCTGTGCCTTGGTCTACGATTGTTAGAGACATGCGAGCGAACGGAATTAGGGAGTGGCGTACCTTGCAGGCGGTGCATTCTAGTCGGAGCACGACCTTCTTGGTAGTTTTCGCCCTCTGCATGATTGTCAGTCTCGGGTTTGTGAGAGGTATCATCTCAACGGACCTTGTGGAAGACGGGCTTGGTCTGACCACCGTAACCGCTCTGCTTGCGATCATAACGACGCTTTCCCTGGGCGAATAGCGAGGCCTTGCCGGCCTTGTATTGCGTGACCTTGTGCTGCGTGTCTGCCCAGTCTCAGTAATTGCCATCAGTGCGAGTTGGGTGCGACTGACGCTTCTTGCAGTCCCTGCCCTTGCAGTAGGTTCGGCGGGTCTTAGGAACGTTGACCTAGCACGGTATGTCAGTCATATTGCGCGATGATGTCGCGCAGTCCTCCAAAAGCCATGTTTGCGACCGAGCTAGCGATATGAATGAGCGGTATGGTGGCGAATGCGGCAGGTGTGTATGTGGATGCGCGTGGTGATGGGACGTAGCCTTCTGGCGCGGTGTTTTGGAGCGGATCGAAGGTTCGTCGAGAAACGTGGGCATTGTTCCGTCGGCGGCGGAGTCTGCAAAACTCTTGGGTGGTTGACGCCATGGAATTGCCCGCAAATTGTCCGCTTCGCGCGCAAACACATTCGCTGCAAACTCAATCCAAGCCCAAAGATCTTCCGCACAGATCTTCCGCACACCCTCAAGCCTTCAGCGTTTCGATAACGCTTCCCGCATGTGCCTTCCGCACCTTCAATTCGCCATCTGTCCCTCCTCATCGCCGTCGGGCCGTCGAGATCGCAATTCGCGTCGGTGTGGTGTAGGTCGTTGCTCATTCAAGTTGCAGTTCGGTGCAGGATGGCCCTGGGGAAGTAAAGCAATCTCGACTTACCATTTTGACAGATTTCGCTGGTTCGGTGAGGATGGGCGAAGGGTGTCTATGCTGTTGACGTTGATTTTGAGAAGCGTGCGTGCTAAGCGAGGATGTGCGGAGCGAGCATTCGGCTCGGCGCTTAGGTAAGCGGGCAGCCACGCACTAGCCACAGCCATCAGCCACTGAACGCCCACAACCAATACGACTCAGAACGTCAACATCAAAGTCAATCTACGAATACGGCGGAGGTAGGTCATTGCGGAATCAGTTGGTTCGCGGTCAATCTATAAACACAAGAGTGCAAGTAGCTGAAAGATGTGATCAATTGTATAAAGCAAGAGACTATCGTAAGGTGGTATCATCTGCAGAAGCCCAGTCTAAGACCCATATGAAGGCGTAAGCCCCAGCGCGACAAAGTAAAAGGAAGAAGATGTCTAGTAAATCGGATGGCCATCGTCCCACTGCGTCACCTCCTTCATATTTCCTTGCTCAGGAGGGCTGCTATTAGGTGCCCACCCCAGGCTATACCGTCCGCCGTCTCTTTTGCCACTGCTCCGACCATCCTCGAGCATCTGAACGGGCCCAGTCCACTCCCACATGCGTGTAATGTCACCACTCGGGCCCTCTCTCACTGCTGCGCGAATGTTCGAGTTGGTCTCAACCTTTTTCTGCACCCGCTGCCACAGCTTTATCCGCCGCGATGAAGAGAACTCGTTGCGCAAAACGTCGTCCCGAAGCTGGTTCATGCTGAGGCCACGCTCTTGACGCGCGCCAGGCTCTTGATGCGCCAACGCCGCCTGGTTCGCAAGTCGATCAAAGACGTCGCTAGCAAGCTGCTTTGCGCGCTTCTCCATGGTCCGATTCGTCGTGATAGAGTACTTTCCGTACGCTCCGGAGGCGATGGTGAGGATGGCGATTACAATGGAGAGAAGATGTCGCTCCAGCGACTCTCGGAGGGATCGTCGGATGCTGCAGGCGAGGGTGAGCTCTGCCAGAGAGGTGGAGGCGAGTCGTCGTTGTGTTCTGTATGTACAGCAAGAGATCTGATTAGTAGAGTCCACGTCAGAGATGGTACAACACGGGCAGGTGAACAAGTGATAACTTACCCCTCAACACCCTCTACAACTTCCTCGCGCATGGCCGTCTCGCCAATGGCCTTGGAAAAAAGATCCTCGAATTCCTCATTCGACATAGCCTTCGTCTTCATGGCTAAGATGTCTTGCTTTATGTCTTCGACGCTGACCTCTGGGCTTCGAACAACCTTGCCTTCTACATCCGGCTCACCACACTCGTATTGCGCCCGCCGTTTCCGCAGAATCTGGACTGCCTGGTTGGCCACCACATTGACCTTGCGCGTTTTGTCCGTGTCCGCCTCGCACGTTGGTGGGAGAGGGACCAGACCTCCCAATGACAGCGGGTGGTCCTTCTTCATAAAGTCAACGTCGCAGGTGACGCGCAGATCCGAAAGGCATGTCGCATGCGGCGGACAAGGCTCGCATTGCGGAAGCAAGGCGTTCGCAAATTCAGGAATATCGACACCAGCAAGGGCCGTGGAATCATCGCGACCAATGCCACAGAACCCCACGGCGATCTTCTCCTGCCGCCAGACTCCAGCGAAGGCAGCAAGAAAAGTCGTGAGGAGGGTCAGGGAGAAGGCCTTGGCGGTGCCCGCGGCCTTTGAATGCTGCTTGTGTCGCCGGGGCGGAAGAAGGTCCGCCTCTCCGTTCCGCGCGCGCTCCCGTACTAGGTCGAGATGCTCTTCTGGGGTGAAGTCTTCATTCGTATCTCCCGCATCCGGCACCAAAGCCAGATCCTCTCGCTTGCCTCGCAGGGCGGGGGCGTTGAAGGTCTTGCGGCTCGGCACTACAACGCCGTCATCTTGCTGTTCCGCCTTCGGCTGGAAGGTTCGTCGGCGATTAGCGTCGCTCTTGCGCTTCTCCTTGTGCTCGATCCCCATCGACTTCCTCCGCCGGTCGCGCGCATTCGAGTCAGGGCCGAGCGGGGAACTGCCGCTCTGGAACGGGTTCTCCTGCGTAAAAGGGCCGTTGGGGTCGGGGCGATGCCAGGCTTCGGGGTCGGGCGCAGAGTCACTCCCCGCAGGAACAGTGCTCTTCCGGCTGCGGCGCATGGCAGGCTGGCCATCGCCATCGGCGTCGGGCTCGCGGGCGTGCTTGGTGGGCACAGTGCGCGATGGCGTCTTGCCCCGCGGTGTTGGTGCTGGTGCTGGCCGCTCCGCCGCTTCTTCTGTCACACCGCGTGTGGTGCGGCGCGACGTGCGCTTCACTGTCGGCGGGGCCACAGGCAGCGTGTCGTCTTCGGCATCGTCGGTCGTCGTGCTGGCCGTGCTGGAGGGCACGTCCACGATCCCGCGCGTCGACCGCTTCGTGCGCGCATGCGTCCGCTGGATCTGTGCGGCCTGGGGCAGCACGTGTTCCCTGAAGAGCTCCACGAGTGCGGGCTTCTTCGCTGACGCAGGATACGTCACGTTGTGGCGGAGGAGGATCGATCGCAGCTGCGGAACGAGGATCTTGTTGGGGTCGACGCCGTCCTCAAAGTACCAGTATTCGCTCTGCATGTCGGCCATGGCGGCGGCGGTGTTCGTGGGAGAGACGCGGGGCTTTGGGCGTGGGGTGCGGTGCGCAGACAAACTCTTCGGACGGCGCCTGAAAAGAGCACGACGCTTGTTGTGATGTCAGTTGCAGAGGCAACAATCGCTTACGCCCGTGGTCCGTGCATGAGTGCGTGCCGCTCTCCGCCATGCCTCACCACTTGGACTCTTCCCCATCCCACACTCTTCCCGCGCGATTGACTGTCCCACTCGGAATCAGTCTGTCTAACCTCCTTGAAATGTCTCAGGGGATACTGTATGAACACCTGCTGTCGTCATGTTAGATGCTGAAAGTCACTCCACTACCCAATCAGCACCACTTCTTCGGCTCCCGTCCGAACTCAGTAATCGCATCTACGGACTTGTTCTCACAAGCTTCCCTAGCCTGGGTCTTACTATTGATAACCCTTGGGGCTTACGGGGAAGGCTGGTCTTGGCTCCCTCCAAGCATGTCTATTGTCACGAGGACAATGTGCTCGAGCTCAACCAAGTCAGATATGTTTGTCGCCAAATCTACTTAGAAACTCTAGACCTAGAGAAGAAGCTCAGTCGATCCTTGGTCATTCGTCCGCAGTGGGACAATCGCCCCATGCCCTCAGGCCAGCTGTCACTGTTCTGCAACGGGCATACATCGAGACTGTCTGGAGTATGAGCAAATGTATCTGTCTTTGCCGGTCTTCTCTTTTGCGTGATGGTGGGAGGAAAACTTGTCTGGGGCAGCTGGAAGATAGTCTTCGGCGCTGGAAACCTATTTGTTGCTTTGCCGATGTTGGCGCTGACGGCACTTAGTTGCGATGAGTCTTGACGGATGTACAGGATAGACGACTCCACAGTGTGAGGCCTGTTCTTCTCAAACCTGGATACATTGACTTCGGATAGCCTCTGCTTAAGGTCGTCGCGATGGTTGCCGCAAACATATAGCTCTTAAGCATTTGATCGTAATATCTACAACTGCACAAGTGTGATGCGACGCGCTATGCGGCTGCTATGGTATGAGCTGGCAGGTTCGGCAGTTCATGTCACCTCCGAGGGTTGAGCATGTAACGTGGTGAGCTAAAGCGACTGTGCTAACTCACGTCTTTCAATAGGAGGGGCAGACTTAAGCATGGGATGAAAGCTTGTGTAGCGTGCGCAAACCAAAAGTCGCAGTTGTAAGTGAGTATACTTTGGCTCTCGCGTCGAGGTATTACCATTTGTACTTGCTGCACGTCCGAACGAGTTACTTCATATGACACTCACCAGAATTATCGTGTCTCCTGCCATTGCGCTCAAGTCGAATGCACGTCTCACGTCTGTCAAAGCTTATCACGTATGTCGAAGCTTATCGGTCCATAGTTCTCGTGGAAAATTTCTAGGAACGTCCAAGGATATTCCACTTCTCGGAGTCTTGCTATGAACCGTGCGTCCAATAGAAAAGTCGAGCAACTCCACGAATGTCTAGATGCGACTATCAATACAAGTACCCTGGGCCTCTCTCTGACACTCTACATCAAGCGGCGCACTCGCTTCTTACTATGGTAGCTATAGACGAGTACGACAGTATTTAGTTGGCTGCATACTCGCTTATCCTAGCCATAGACGTGATAGTGGCTGACTTGGGCGCTCTCATTCCGTGGGGGCGTACCGATACGAGCCAGCTGAATAGCGTCTGATGCACTCCTTTAAGGTACTTAGCCTCGCGAACGAAATCAACGTCGTTCGCCTTTCACTTTTCCAAACTTGCACACGTCTGCTGTTTGTTCTGTGAAAGCATATTTGTCATTTCGAACTACCATGCGGTCGACTCTGATACCAACACTATCCTCACTTTTGCTTTTGACGCAATACGCATGTGCATCACCAACAATTGCTCAGACCCAACTTCAGACCAAAACTCAAGCAAACATCGCACTACAAGACATAACAACACTCTCCGCCTACCCGCTCCAAAGTCTCTGCGCACGCAATTGCTTCGTCCGCACCGGGTCATGCTGGATTGACGTCCTCTGGCACGCGATCGGCTGCGCTCCACGAGCTTGCACAAGCGTGGGCTGGCAAGCTACGAATGATTGCTATTGTCAACTTGAGCTTCAACAATCCGCATACAGACACATCACCAGCTGCATTCGGGATGCGTGCGTTAATGAAGCTGGGAACCTGGATGAGATAGTGAACAACGCAAAGAGTATATATGGACAGCACTGCGGCGAGAAGGGGTATACCGATGTTGTTGCTACTGCGGTTAAGTTGTTGGGGAGGGAAACCGGAAGTGCGACTACGACGACTAAGGCAAGTAGAGCGACGAATACGTCGACGCCTCAACGGTCATCTCCTTGGTACAAGAAACTACCAACCGGCGCGTGGATCGGGATTGGAATTGGTATATGTGCAGTGCTGGCTTTACTTACGATGTGCATAAAAGGCCATACGCCTAGCGGAGGGGGCGTTGGTCCCGCTGGTGGCCAAGATGGCGCCCCTGTTATCAACTTGGTTAACTCTACGAATTATTTGGCTACGCATGGGCGATGAGCGTCATCGTAGCGTTGTGAATTAGGTAAGCGACAGAGTAGCTACTGGTACATTCCATGTCTCATTACAAGGAGCTTGCTTGTGACACAACTGTTTGTCTTCTCTGATTTTCGTGGACATAGTGCGCAAAGTGCCGAGATGCCAATGGCGATGAAACCAAACCATTATCTCACTTGGTCTAAATCCACTTGCCATTTAGCAAACATCATCTGTATATGTCGTCCTGCGTACGGCATAAGCCAGAATAATTTTTGGATACACCTACCTATCACACTTGACACCAACATGCCGGACCTCCCATGTGACAACGAAGACTCCTCGCCACACCGAAAGTATCTGAACCTTGATTCAGATATCACTCTACCTTCCTTTCCCGCCAACCACGAACTGGACATCCGCATCAATGCTATGCTCGACGAGATTCCCACGGATGCAGTCCCACATGACTCCTCGGAAAAACTAGCCGAAAACGCCATCGTCGACCTCATGAGAATCTCCATTGACCCAGAAGACGAGAATGCACTTCCTGATAGAGTTCGCGACTTCGTTGAAGCGGTCTACAATCGGGCGAGGCATACCAGTAATCTCAAGATTGCGATGGCCAAATGGATCCTAGACGCATGCTCCAATCAGGTTGGAAGAATGGAGGACATCAGGACAAACACATACATGGAATTTGGTGACAACGACCATGATAAGCCAGGCATTCTCCTTCCGAGCTTGAGCGGCGGTAATACCGTCTATGATCTTCCTATCGATGGCTACATTAAGACACTTCTGCGTAGCGGGATCGATTCTGCGACATGGAATATCCGCACTTTGGGACTGGCGTTGCTGCTCGATCAAGAATTTCATCACGAACTTGCGACTATGCTTCTCAGGAACCCAGTCCTCATCGTGAACGGAAAGCTGATCCCTTGATGGCGTTCATCTCTCAATCCAGGAGCGGACACTGGGCTAATGATAACGGCCATCTTGAAAGGGATACAGCGATGAATCATATGCATGATGAACTAGATGCGTCGATGTCAAAAGGAAATCTACCACTGATGGTATATGGGCTCAAAACCCTTGAAGACAATAAGGGGAATGAGGCGACCATATCGGAAGAGGCGAGTCAAAATATGTACCTAACCGACTGAAGTCGGGAATGACGTGCTAACACGGCTTTAGCAGAGAAAGTGATGTAATGGATGGGCGGTAAAGGAGAAGTGGCGAAGATATTGGGATTACTTGGTTGAAGACCACAGGACGGGCTAGTAGATACGCTTGAGGGAAGGGAACATGCTGAAGAGATGGATAAATTGGGCTTTGTGAACGTGGGATCCAGGCGAGAATTGGGCTTTGGGAATGTGGGTTACATGCGAGCCGGGGCCACCTCATTTCAGCCATGACTGTGTACGTAAATCTAGTTTACAAAGCGCGTCGTGATTCTAAGACAGCGCAATTTCTACCTACGATGTCACGTACCGAGACCCCTCTGCATCAGCTTTTAAGGCTTTCTACCTGACATTCAGGTGCCTGCTGAGCACATGTGAGGTAGTTGAATAACATCTGAAGGGGGTTTAGTAGGGTTTAGAAGTGGAAAGAAAGCAGTGGCGGATGGCTTCATATGCCCGCGACGACATTCTCCGCAAGCAAAATTGGGTGGACGATGAGGTCTACCATCGTCGGGGTGATTTCCTAACCAGGTGGACATAGTTCAAAAAGTCGGGAGTAGAAACGCCGCTTCCGACCCTTCATTCACTAGCTTATAGGCGCTAGTCCACAAATAGTATCGCGCTAGCTCCTACACAACTTTATCCCAACGGCGGCGACGATCTCGACCATCTGCACGCCTCCCTCGTCACGAAGGCTCGCTTTGGCAATGTATGTACTCAACCCTGTGCACCTTGCACCATTTGTACTTCCCTGCCAAACCGGAGAAATTCCCCCTCGCTCCCACCTCCAATCTAAGCCACCTGCGGGGCCCACCCCGGACCGATTCGCCGCCACTAGCACCACCACGCGCCTGAAATGCCGGCGGCTACATATAGATTGATTAAGGACGAAGGTCACGCCGCCACCTCCCGCAACGCCAACTGGGTAAACGTCTTCGAGAACGAGAATGTTTCGCTCACTGTATATTGAGATGCAGGGTAGAGTTCGCGGAGGCATATGATCCGCGTTCAGAAATACTGCTTGCGAAATTGGACGATGGGCGCGAAGGCTTTATATAGACCGACGAGACCGTCGACTTCTGGACGTTCGTTGTGCTGTCATCTACGTCTTTGCTCCTCTTTCAGCGATTTTTGGTCACGGTTGGATCATCAACATGTTCGGTAAAACAGCGCTTCTTAGCGCTCTCGTGAGCGCCGTGTCTGCTGGCACAATCCTCTGGGATGGACGCTTCAACGACATGACATCTTCGACCGACCTCAACAAATGGTCGTGGGCATCGCAGGTCGGAAACTACCAGTACTACATCCACGGCTCAGGCGCTGTAACCAAATACGTCAATCTCGCGTCCTCGTACAAGAACCCTGCCGACACGGGCTCGAAGCAAGGCGCAAAGATCACCATCGACAACACCGCGAAGTGGAACTCGGACATGTGGCGCACGGAACTGATTCCGCAAACTACGGCCCCCATCAACAAGGGCACCGTTTACTACCACTTCTCCATCAAGAGGTCGACTACAAACGTCCCGAGCGCGACAAACGAGCACCAGATTTGCTTCTTTGAGAGCCACTTTACGGAGTTAAAGTATGGCTGGGTAAACGGCGAGTCGGGGACTAGCAACACCAACCTGCAATGGATGGTTGGTGGTCAAAGCAAATGGAAGGTTGAGTTGGTGGCTGATGTGTGGCACAACGTGGCGTATGAGATCGTAAGTGACCTTTCACCCCGATCTAAAGCCAGAGGTGCATATGCTAACGATACATGCAGAACTTCTCTTCCAACACAGTCACCTTCTGGCACTCCACTGGCGCCGACCCGCTTACCAAAACCGCCGGTCCTTTCTCCACTAGTACCTCTTCGAACGCAGCTGATTGGCATCTTGGTGTCCTGCGTCTGCCGCGCCAGGGCAACGATGGCACAGGTGCTGAGGATTGGTACTTCAGCGGCACGTACGTTGAGAGCGGATCTTTGACGACTTCGGTTGCTAGTCCGGCTTCTTAGGGTTATTGATATGATAAACGTCCCATCAAACAATATATCGATGTAGATGCAAAATTCGTTGGGGGCAAATCCGCGTAACTGCTTTTGAGTAATTTAAGTGTGATTTGCTACCGTCATCTTGATTTAGACTTCGCACCTATGTGCCGGTAGCTAATCGCTCCGCCTAATCAGACCGCTCGCCACTTGTACATTTCAGATCCCATTTGCGTACCAATCTTTGACCATCTGGGCCATCTCATCAATCCGTTCGTAAGGGTCGAAGTACGGGGGAACGACACTGTTCCAATAATATAGGAGATTTTCGGATCGAAAGCTGGCCTCATCAAAGAGTGGGTCCCATGGGAAGAAGCGCACATTGCACGGGATCTGAATTTGAATCTCGTCGATGTCCGCCCAAAGCTTCTGAAGGCCGTTATACTTGGGGTATTTCTGGAAGTACTGTATGTCGTCGCGGAACCAGTACTTGAGGTAGAGTAGGCGGTCGAAGAGGCATAGTTGATTTTCCGCTGATTGAATGACGTGAAGCTCAAAGGCGAGTTCCGGATACTGCTCGGCGAGGTCCAAGATACAGAGGTTGTGGGCTTTGCTTGGCTCTTGTGGTCGAATGCGTAGAGTTCGGAGGCGGTCCTTATGAATCGGAGGGCAATTGTCGAGGAATTCCGTGACGTGACCTAAGTCGTAGATGAAGGTAGCGGGGTGGAAGCGAATAGTGTTACAGCGAGCTACCATGCCTCTGGCCTCGTAGCGCAGTTGCCGGCAGACGTAGTGAAGCTGGTTTGCAACGACGGAACCTTCGAACCGCACTATATCCCAATTGGCCTCTGCGGCTTTCCGCGCCTTGAACGCCCCGGCATACTCTTTGATGGCGCTGTGAATGCTTCCTTCGAGGTTCTTCGCCGAAATCCCGCGTGCTGCTCGCCTCAGCTCCTTCGCTATCTTTGTATCTTGGATAGCTTTCAAGGCTTCTTGGGTAACTTCTGGTAGACACAATCGCCACGCGCCTTGGTCGCTCTCGCGGTAGATCACTCCGTCCGGATCGGTAAGGGCGAGCTTGAAGATTGTATTGCGCAATTCTGGAGGAAGGGAGAGCAGATGTGGTGCCATCGCGTTATCGTATCGGTGTTCGACATGCGCAACGACTTTGGTGTGAGCTTAGATGGTGAGGATTAGCAAATGCGAAATTATTTGAAGGCGTTGTGGTCAAAAATCGGGTCTTCAATCAACTTTGGTAGCGAAAGATCGGGACCAAAGGACGAGTGCATCCCAGATCTCAACATTGATAAAACACATCAAAAGATTGGAGCACACAACTCCACAACCTGCTGTTAGACATGTCTCTATGCGCAGTGTCTTATATAGACCGTCCGCATCAGATCGCGACATACTTCGCACACTGAAGTTATGTAGGTGCGCGCGGGTAGATGTCTACGCACATACGGGAGTTCTGCATCACGTTCAGCCTGTACGAATGGTCAACCGATCGATTGGCCTAGAATATTCTTATGAATTTGTTTTTGTTATCTAGAGTTTTCCTTGCATCGTTCTAATGTTGCTTCATGCCACATGTTAGAAGCAACCATCCCGCGCAATAAGACTTGAGACTATGTCTCTCGTACAAGGGTTTCAGCGCCTAACTGTGGCGGGACGACATTGTAACCGTGTACCATGCTCAGAATCCGATGCGATAGTACTCCGCCATCATATTAGCCAGGACATCTCCCACATGTGCGTGTTGTCTAAGGCATGTTCCGCACGTGGCCTGGAACGCATCCCTATCAAACGCGTCGTGGGCGGGCCAAAGTCGGATATTGGTAGGTAGGTTTCGCCAGAAGTCAAGGTTGTCACGATATATAATGTCCCAAACCATATATTCCTTCCAATAGTGGCAGTTGGATGGGAGCGGTACAGGCAGGTGAACGTCGCGATCGCGGGTAAGTATAATGAGACTATTAATAATAGCCAGAGATACGCAACTTTGGCGATTTGGTCGAATCCACGGGATACGCACGTTGATCTGAACGGCAGGATGACCACGGGCGAAGGCCAGGACTTTGTGCCAGTCCTCGTCTGGGTACGTGCGCAGAATCATGCCGTCGTACCAGAGCTGATTGAAGGTTGCTAGGTCATCGTCTCGCAGCACGATGCCGTTGGTCCATAGTACCGATCTGTCTCGGTGGCAGTGTTCTTCGACGGTGCGGATATAGTGAGCGAGCTTTCCAATAGCCCCCACTTCCTCCGTTAGGTCCGTGATGAAATGGAGTCTATTATAGTTATGCTCCAACCAGTCAGTTTCGTTGCGACATTGCTCGCTGGCGAACTGGAGTTGGTTTACGGCGATTGAACCATCAATCGGTTCGGCTTGCCCATCGAAGGGGTACTAAATCATTGGTTGGTCAGTCCCATCTTCAGATTACCCATTCTATTGGATGGGAGCACTCTTACCAACTTAGCTGCTACTTTGGGGTAGCTTGGGTGCTTGTAGCAGATAAGACCATTCGCTTCGGTGAAGGCGAGCTCGTAGATTCGGTTGCGTATCTCCCCAGATATCTTGAAGAAGAGACAAGTTCCATCGGTAGGAGGGATTGACGGGTCGGGCATGAGCGGCAATAGCTTCCGGCCACGAGAAATTGAGGGCGGTAGCATCTGGCGACGAGCCAGGGCGGCGACGCGTTGTGGGCATGTGGCGGCGGTTGCGCGGTCTCGACGGTGGTAGTAGAGGAGCGATGAGAATGGGTCGGATTTGGGCAATTGCGCGCAGTGAGCCATTTTTCCCGGTAGAGTAGAGTCTATCGTGAGCTGAGGTGTCGAAGGTGCGCGCATCAGCTCGCCTTATATACTGATCAATTTCGGGAGAGCACTACATAAGCAGAGCTAAAATGTCGAGTCATCGAGGGTTCTGTGGAAGGGAATGTTCAAAAGCTTGCCGTGCTACGATAGATTGATCACCATGGCAGTTCCCAAATATCACGCGAAAGCTTTCGGTGAACAAATTGAATTTGAGTACGATGAAAGCGACGTTAGTAGCAATGGCGCCATCGACGTATATCTCATGCGCGACCTCGAGATATGTAGACTCCATTCATGCATATTTCAGTGGATATTGACGGTACCGATGCGTGCTAATATCTACGTCCTCCTACAATCCCATTGCATCTTGTACCATTGCGGTATCCAAGATGTATACAATTGTGTTGTACAGCTCATGCGTGACACTCGTGTAAAGAAATACCAGCTTCGATAACTTCCAGGCGTCGTGAAAGCAACGTACCACCTTCAATACTCTCTTTCAATCTCTCTCTCGCATCAAAACCCTGTGTCGTATAGCCGCTTCAATGTCTCTATAAGAGCATTTCTGTCAACCGCTAGCGAACCAAGTTGCCAAAGATGATTTTTCTCCCACTCATACAATTCCTCGTTGAGCTCCTCAGCCAGCCAGAAGCGAATATTCGCCGGCAAGTTCTGCCAGAGCATCACGACCAGATGCGCGGACCTCTGGGCTACAAAGTTGTGGAAGAACTGCCAGAGGTCGGCGTTGGGATCGTTAGCATTGTTGAGCTTCTGACCACGGCTGATGGAGACGAAGTACTAGGTCCATAAAAGCACTGGGGAGAGGATGTACTCCGGACCCTAATAGATATGTGAGATGCGTACATGGACGATGGTGTCGGGGTTCAGGCGGCAGATGTGAAACAAAGTGTCCCAAGGACTGACTCTCGGGTTCCCTAGATCCAAGGACAATTCGCTCTCTTCGGATGGCACAGAAAGTTCGTCTCCCGAAAAGATACGACTCGGGAGCTTTCTGCCCGCTTGACTGCGAATAGCGACGAACTGAAAGAATTGCGACATGACGGGCACGCGCGCGCGTCCAACGAAGGTAAAGTCATTGGGCTGTACGAAGTCGGCGTAGCGAGTCTCGTTGCGTAGTTGCTTGCAGGCATTCTGGATCTGATTGACGTGTTGCAGTTGCCAGCTTGACGACAAGTTGCGACGGCACTGAGAGTAGCAATCATCAGCACGGGCTCAAATGACAGCGGGTCTAGATATACTTATGAGGATTACGGGACTTCCAGGGCCCAAAAGCTGGTGGTAAAGGAGACCTTCATCTTCGATAAGAGCGTAATTGTAGAATATGTTCCGGACCTCTGCTAGGCAGCGTCCAAGGCGAGTCGCGAGGAAGGGACGACGGAAGCATCTGGCGGTATAGATCGAAGACTCGACCATGGCCATGCAATCTTGAGACGCAAAAGTGTCGGGTGTGAAGCAAGGTTCGTAGAAGCGCTGGTCATAGAGGCGACGGAGGTAGTTGGGTAGCATCTTGGTCGCGGTGTAGGGTCGTGTCGAGGATGCGTAGAGTCGAGGAACTAACAGTGCGTTGGAATTTAGGGCGCAACCTTGCCCCGGAGGGTAGGCTTCGAGTCTTCACTGCAAACTGCATGGGTATGGCGTAACCAAGGACGGCCAATGCTCGAGTCATCGGAATGGTTGCATTAGGAAAACTGTCTCCGAGGAGGCGACGATTTCGTAGTCAGTCATTCCACCACCAAGTACTCAAATCACGACCTGCAGTGGCCCTATCGCAACCACCACCACGCCATGGCTCTTGGACATGAAGTCTTCCTTGTCGAATCTAACTCATTGGCCAGCGTATGGCCATATATGTATCCCCACGACGAGGCTACGACCTCCGTCGCTCTTCCATGGTCTTGTGAACGCTAGCCTGTGATTATAGGCGCTGAGACCATTCAAATGTGCTGTACCGGCTTGAAATTCCGGCATCGGATGTGCGAGGATGTAAACAAATATGATCCTACATCAGCTGGTCGTGTCAGTGCTATTGGAAAGGATTGCTCTGATTTAATATCGTTTACATGTAGACACCAGACGTTTGTGATAAGCAATTTATGCTAATACGAGAGTTGTACAAACCAGGTATACCACCCAATTCTGGTATCCAAACTTCGTCAAGAAGCTCAGTGAACCGGAAATAACCAAGGATGAAAGTATTCGTCCAATTTCTACAATGATCATTGGCTCGCTTGTGGGGCCTACCTGCGGTCATCTTCGCCCCGTCAACTTTGCTCGTCCACTTTGCTCGTCCACTTTGCTCGTACAGTTTGCTCGTCAACTTTGCTCGTCAACAATGCTCGTCAGCAACAGGATTCGGTGCTCTTCTAGTGATAGAACTATGCCGTATGCGCTCCTCTATCTCATACCCCACAAGCTAGGCACTAATGTCTTCACTCCTCCAAATTCCCAATATCGATCCGCACGTAAAGAAGTACGCCTGCTCATAAAAGAATGCATCACACCGCAATAATCCAGAAATAGACAGCTCGACTCCACGAACCACCTCACACCGCTGCACTTGTCCCTATGCCAACCACACCCCCTCACATCCCACCCTCCATCCACCTCCGATATATCACCACCAACCTCTCCACCCACGCCTCAACCTCCCTCTCCTCGACCCCATAAAAATGCGCCTCCCCCCTCCAATCCTCCCGAAACTCCTCCTCATCAAACCCACAATCCGGCAGCCGGAACCGCAAGTTCTCCGGACAAGGCTCCTCCTCGACCGTACTCCCCCACTGCGTCCGCGTGATCTCCAGCCGCCGCCGTACAAACGCCTCCAACTGCGGCGCCCACGCCAGCCCACTGCTGTCCCCACCGCGCCACACCATTCTGAATATCGCGCCGGACATGAACTTGCGCACGTAGCACTCCTCGCGGCTGGGGTCGGACCGGTAGGTGGGCACGCAGATGGTGGCGTTGGGGTGCGCGAAGCAGAACTTTTCGATGGGGTCTAGTGACTTCGACTTGTGCGAGGTTGCGACGTCGGGATGCCGCGTTTCTTCATCGTGGAGCCGCTTTGCCCGCTTTTCGGACTTCTTCCTCTGCGTCGGTGTTTCGGTAAGCTCGACGTGCAGGAGGCGGTCCTTCTGCACCTGAGAAATTGAGATGAGAAACTCGGTGAACTGCAGCATTGCATGCTTGCCGGCGTAGGAGGAGTCGGTGAAGGTGATCAGATCATTCGCTCCAAGACCCAGGCCCGCGGTCTCCCGGTACAGCTGGCGCGATGCGTATTTCAGCTGGTTGACCTCCACGCCGCCGTCGCTGACCGAGGCTTCGAACGACGCGAACATCTTGAAGCAGTGTTTCGCGTCGTTCCTCCAATATCGACAGTGCAAGCCCCCGGGCTCGTGAAGCACGTAGTCGTAGATCTTGTTTCGCAGCTCCCCCGGCATCTGAAGGAACAGGCAAGCGCCGTCGGCGGGCGGGCTGCTGGGATCGGGATACGGCAGACGCTGTGAGATTTCGAGATCGGCCATCTCAGTCTGTAGATCTTGAGGTGAATGCATTGGTTGCACTGTTCGAGGGTGTGGCGAAAGGTAAGTAGTTGAGTCGTGGTGAGACGTGGTTCGCGTACCGTCAACATAGGAAGGCGCCCAAACTATCACGCGTGGTTGGGCCAGTCAGCGCGAGGACCGCGTGGGAAGAATAACATAGTGAGATAACGGTGCTTCGAGAAAAGCTGGTACTCGTCTCTTCTCCCCATTTCCATCACCATGGGCTGAGCAGCCGCGCCACGTTACGCTTCTATTCATCACCGCGGAGACGCGTGACAGAGCCGCGAAATCAACTCATGAGCCAAGGTTTCGTCTGATATTTGGCCTTTTCAAGATACTGTTTGCTCGCGCCAAAGGTTCAATCCGCTGGTACAAATTATGCCACTATCCGCGTCTCTCTCAGTATGCACACCAGACGTACGTACATTGAAAGCTCTTGTATAGCTATTAACTTCCTAAACTATATGTCGTGCGGACTCTTCTTGTGAATAGAAGAACAAAATTTTATAACGCAAACTTGTATTAAAATAAATTAACTTCCTAAAACTAGTATGCGTGCTATAGAAATAGAATAATGTTTAGCACGTGTACATATAACTATTACCTCTACAACTACTTCCAATCCGCTTACTAGGGTAACAATTTGACCTGTAAGTATGCGTTGGTAGGTATCTGCATAAAAAAATTTTAATTTTACGGGCACATGTTACGACCTATAGCTGGGAGACGTAGTGGATAATTACTGCCAAAGTCTCTAGCTACACTTCCACCACATCACCAACTACCACCCATCTAGACACACTTTGCAGACTTCGCACACCAGCCATGAATTCGAAATCCAAAAGACAAGAATTAATATTCGCTGTAATGAAGACAACATTAAATGATCGAGGGCACGCTAGCTCTTCCATCCCATCGCCTAACCCATGTGCCCCAGAGGTAGAAGCGACCAGCGCTGTATTACAAAGCCTAGTAACAGCGAAAGCGAAAGGGTATATCGTCTAATCCAAGCGGACTCCACAGAAACACCCCCCAAAAGAACACCTCTTACTCGTACACCGCTCGCAAAAGAAGAATTACACCCAACGACTAATCCCAAACATCCCGGCCCCTTCCTACACTGATCCGAACTCAAGCCCTCGCCGCAACCGGCCGCCTAACCCTAGCGCTATCCACCCAGTCCTCTAAACCATGATCCGTAGTCGCCCAATAGTCCCTCGTCTGCTTGTACAATCTCATCCTTTCCTCGAAGCTCGGTACCGAGATGATCTCCCTGAACCCGAGAGGCCGTTCCAGAGCGGATCCATTGTTGGAGTCAACCGCGACACCGGAGTCGGCGCGTTTGAGACGCACGGTTGATAGTTGCTTCTTAGGGGGTGGCGGCGGCGGTGGCACTCGTTCGGAGTCAGGAGCTGGGTTGTATGCGTAGGGCGATTTGTACTGTTCACGGGGATTGGCTGTCGATTGTGATGCATTGCGTACTAGCATGGAGGGTTTGCGCGTGAAGGATAGCATAGACGTCTCTATGGGTGCTGGAACTGTGGGTGGAGGTGGTGGCTGTCGTGGCGTGGCTTCTTTCTTCTTCGGCATGACCTCTTTCTGTTTCGGTGTAGTCTCTTTCTCCTTCGGGGCGCTGTCCTTTGCTTGTGTATCGTGTGACATCCTCTTCGCCCACAACCTCGAAGTACTCGGCTTCTTCCTCAAGCTTTGCACCGGCATCTCGCTATGTAGATGGCGGACTTGAGGCTCAGGTGTTTCTCCCCGCTCTTTCCTTGGAGCTCTGTCCGGCGAGTACGAACTAGATCGACCCCGCAACAAAGACAACGAAGTCTTGAGCCGTAAGCTGGGCTGGCGCAACGTGCTCGCAATCGTGTTCGACCGCCGTGGTACTTCGGTAATACCACTCGCAGCAAAGGTGTGTGATGGTGGTTCGTCCGGTTGCAGCCCCGAAGCTGTCGACGCTCTCTGAATTCCAGCAATTGGTATCGAGACCCCAGGAATGCTCACGCCACCGACATGGCGCGCGTCGAACGGCCCCGAAATAGTCAATGTGCGTGGCTTAGTCATAGCTGTCCGTCTCTCTGGATTGAATGAAGGATGTTGGTGTTACGTTGATGTGCCGGATAAAAAGATGGTTTGTTTCGATTAGATGAGGAAATGTAGTGGACACCAAGGCGGACTCGAGGGGCGGCGTTCCTGTAATAACGGAGCGTGAGACGATGATTCCAGAAGGACAGAATGCTTTATGGAAGCCGAAAGTCTTGCTATGCTATGAATTGGTCAATTTGAGTATTGCGATGCGCGACCGAACGCGGCACTGTGGAAGATAGGGTCGACCGATAGCCGTGGTGGCGAGGTGGGTGCTTTCCCTGCAGTCGTCAAACCAGGGGCGTCTTGCGGTGAGCTTCACCAGAGCCAAAAGGCTCGCACACCAGCCGAGTTTGATCATGTGGCTGTTGTGGGTGTCCTTCCACGGAAAGGTGAGGACGAGACGTGCAGCGTTTGGAGGCGTTCGGGGATAAAACAGTGGGTATTGTTGACCGTGCTTCGGGTCTAACTTCATTTGGCCACGTGTCAGAAGTGTACCTCAACCGCCTGGGGGAGCTTTGATATAGGCACCCGGTTTGAATATAGTGATGAAGTGGTGGTCGAGGAATGTGATACTTGGAATGTTATCGGAGGATTAAGGATCCGAAAGAATGAGGAGTAGGATAGATTTAACCACCCAGTTGACGTCAGAGCAGACACGTGCGGTGCATTTGAGCCTGGTGTCTGGAATCCTAACCGGGGCTTCCCAGGATGCCTCAACTAATTAGCGCTCGGACACCACGATAGGCCCGTTCCGAGGCCTTTCGACAGCATCGACACATATTGGCCCATCTTCCTCTGCAGAGCGTCGACGACGAGCAGGGCAACGATCACTTCTACCGAGGCCTCATTTGTCGTCGTTGGCGAACTGGTCATCAAACAACACGCGGATTGAGCATTGAGAAAAGGGAATGGACTTCGGTATTCGAAATGCCATCAGGGGCTTGAGCGCTAGACAGCGATTGTTGTTCTGGTCGATGAAGCGAGATCTCACCCCACAAAGTGGCGGTAGTCGACAGCCAATAGCCAGGACCGTGGGCACGGCAGGCTTCCAGGCATTGCAGGCAATCAAACTTCAAACCGGAAGGCCAAGATGCAGACGCTGGCCATGAAGGCAGCCCTGAACGCTGCATTCATGCTTCGTGATGCCGTCACGCGAACCGCAGGCATCGAAGAGACAGCCGCAGGAGGGCACAACAACACAATCAAAGCTTGCCGTTACGATCGCCAGGAGAGGTTTGAATTGACTGAATTGAGCGCGTTACTGCGCTTGTCACTATGTGTTAGCTCGTGTTTGATGTCGGGAAGGCTTCTGCAGCCTCGCGCGCACGTCACGCATTCCCAAACGCACTCAGGCACCATCACGCCTCCCGCCATGGCGCTGCCACAAGCTGCGACAACGCTGTCAGTCAAAGCACAGAACGGTTATGCTCCCGCGTGTGCCATGGTATTGGTTGTGTCCACGACAGACACGAGACAGACGCTGTCTCCGAACTTTCGGCAACGTCTGAAGTTCTCTCCGAAAGGCTTGGAACGAAACCAGCCAATTAACAGCATTCACGCATCTCGGTCCGCACCTAATCCAGACAGGTTGGCATGGAAGGCGTGTGGGTTGGTATCCACATTGTTCGGTAGCGAGCATCGTGAGGCGGCGACTAAGGAGTAGTCAGCGACTCAGCGTTCCCCGGTTCGCATCCAGGAGGCAACGCACTGTTATGCGACGTTCCGTTCATGTCAAGCAGGTTCTGCGGCGGCTGTCCATGTCAGAGGTTGGGAGCTCCAGTATGTCTAGCCGAGAACAGCATAGCTGTAGGCCTTGTTCTGCCTGTATATAAGTGCAAAGCGCCGTCGCTGCCTTAATTTCATCATCAAACTATCATTCCGCTACAAAGTCTTTCGTTTCTCGTCGTTTGTTCTTTTTTAACCCTTCACTTCTTTAGATCGTTCCTGGAGAAACGATCTCGGCCGGTCCTTTTCAAGTTTCCCTCTTTCTTTCAACGACGACCACACTCTTTTCGTGTAACGTTTGGACTTATTTTCGACCGACAACATGAAGTACTCCATGATCGCCGCTGGGCTTATCGGTGCCGTTGCTGCCCGCCCGGACGTCAACCGCTACTCGTTTGTCAAGCGCGAGGTTCCCCAGGAGCATGCCCACCGGAACGTCAACCTGGTCATCAGCGACCTGTTGGCCCTGGACAACCCGGACAACATCCAGGACCCCATCTTTGGTCTTCTCGGTGCCGCTGCCGCTATCGAGGGCGCAGGCAACATTGCCGATGCGGGTAAGATACATCTCTCTCCAGCGTCAAGAGAGCAGTGCACTGACCCGTATAGACTGCCTCCAGCAAGCCACCGCCGACCAGGCCTTCACCAATGCCAAAGCGGCTGGTGATGTCGACGGTATGACCTTTGCTCTGATCTACCGCGGCTTGGAGCGCAACACTGGGAGCGTCGGCTTGGCTTCCGTCCTCTGCGAGTCCATCGAGGCTGTCAACCCTGAGATCGCTGCCATTCAGCAGCATCAAGACCCTGCCGGCGAAGGCGCCATAGAGCTCAACAAGCAAATCGCTACTGAGCTCGTCGCCCAGATCTCGGCCATCGGCGGTGACCCAGCACTCGCCAACGAGGCCAGCACCTTCGCACCGGGTGATCTCGACGACAACACTGGCGCCGGTAACACCTGCGATGACGACGCGGACGATGCTGGCTGCATCAACACTCTTGGACTCCGTGTCGATGACCTTAGCGATGCCGAGATCCAGGCCGCTGCTGGTGGAGCTGGTGCCGCCGTTGTTGGTGGTGAAGCCGCCAACGCCACGGATGTAGCAGATGTTGGTGCTGGAGCGGCCAATGCCACGGATGTCGCTGATGCCGCCGATGCTGCGGATGCTGCGGATGTCGCTGATGCCGCCGATGCTGCGGATGCTGCGGATGCCTTCAATGGCAAGGCTGCTGGCAAGGCTGCGGGCAAGGCTGGCAAAGCTGGCAAGGCTGGCAAGGCCGCGAAGGCTGCTGCTGCTCACGACAACGCTGCTGTGGACGACGCCGCCCCTGCGTGCTCTGCCCGCAAGACCCGTCGTATGACCCGTCGCCAGGTCAAGGCCTAGGCTGCTGCTGATACTCGTGAAAGTGTTTAGGTAGCTGGGGTTGTGGGAGGAGATACTTGTGTCATGTTGCTTTAGAAATGCACACCTCGAGCATGAGGGTGAAAGTGTATGTTTATCGGGACGGATATGGCTATGGGGCTTCTTCGTATCATGATTTGTTTTTCCGCATATACCAATTCAGAGATTTTGTGTCGACTAGCTCTTTACCGTGATACTTGCTGAACCAATTTGCTCTTCGCTGGAGCAACCCAAGTGCGGTGACGTTGCGATCCAACACGGCAATTGACGTACCGCATGGCAGAGTATCTGACATGGCGTCAATGATTGCGGGGTATTCTGGCCAATATCCAACACTAGTCTCTGTGATTGCTTTGCAGCTCTGGATGGCCGTTGATCTGTGACGTACCCAGGCCATGAACGACAAGATGAGCCTTCCAAGACGGGAACTTGACCCGAGCCGAGAAGATTTTGGGGAAGATGGCAAGATGTTGTTGCCTGTCTTCTGCCACGAGGGATGCTGATCGTGCTGCAAGGTAGAGAGATGGAGAGAAAGCGCGCTCCCTCTCTTCCATCCATCTACGCAGACGCCACTCGAAGCAACGATTCGAGGGGTCTTGAAAGGCGGCTTGCAAAGGGTCTCTCGCAACCTGTCCGATCTGGGCCCTATCACCATGGACCAGGTGGGTCGCCAGACTAGCGGCTCGTCGACGACATGTCGGGAGTCAATGTGGCAGTGGATACCATGTCCGGGCTCAGAAGGACTTGCAGGCGCAGGATTGCTTTCCGACGCCGACATGAAAATCAATGTGCATGTTGCAGTAGGATTGGCTGGGTTCGTGAATTTTGAGCCGAGAGGAATGGGAGTACCCAATACTCGCCCGTCATGCCGAATAGAGAGAAGGCATACGAGCGAGCGCGTGGGCTGGCCATGAGACTGTGCGTGGGCAACGAGCGACCTATCAGTCTGTGCTCTAGCCCAGAAGGTCAGTGCGATACCCCACACGTATTGTACAGGCTCGAAGGGTCTGACAGGCGCTGCATTCCTCAGGAAATGCTAAACACGCCCAATCAGGCGTGCATGGTCAGCAAGTCCCGCATCACATGGTCGTCAGTGAGCACGTCGTTGGGAGGCGAAGATATTGGTTTGTGACGAGCAGGGGCGGGAGCAGCGTCGCCCAGATGCGGCCAAGCGCGGTTCCAACGCGTGCAACGGGCAGGCGGAGGTGACGTGAAGTGGCGGACGGGGTCTTGCAGAGAATGGATTCGGAGAGGAAAAAAGACGATTGTCGGCAACCTGTCGATGCATGAGCCAATGTCGATTCTGCGCGGTGGATGTGGGCGGCAGCGGTGCAGTAGCCGCAAAACGTGGCTCGTGATGGTGGTGAGCGGGGGCGAATGGGAGGGTCCGTGGTGTTTCGTGACGCGCACCAGACGCGAGTAGCGGGGCCGCTGGGCGCTGGGCGACGGACCAGGCGGAACAGGAGTAGCGCAGCGCAGCGCAGCGCAGCGCATCGCGATGTTGAGGCGAGGCGAGGCTCGTTCTCGGGGTGCAGCAGCTGGAGCGGCCGTTGTGCCGTTGTGCTGCGCGACCACCACCACTGGAAGGATTCGAGGCGTCACCAGCGTGGCCGCCGTGGTGGTGACAACTGTTCTTGCAGCAGACGCAGGGGCCGCGATGCGCGCGCGCACTGACGGCCGCTGCCGAATCGGGACACACACGCGCTGCGCTGCGTCGGACGCGTCGCGACGCGTCGGGCGTTGGGCGTCGGGCAGCCGCTTTCGCGCAGCGCTTGACGGGACGTGCAGGTGGGCAGTGGCAGTGGGCGGTGGATGGCACGCGTGGGACTGCTCCATGCAACCGCAGGATAGGCCTGCAGCGCTGCATCCCCGCGTGCACTCGAGGCGTCTGGCGTCCAGATCATGGCCATGTCCTGGCCTGTCCTGGCCTGTCCTGGCCTGTCCTGCCTGTCCGTCCTGTCCGTCCTGTCCCACGCCTATCGCGGAGACTTGGCCATGGCAGCCGGCGCATGGGCCCCCCCAGCGCTAAGGCGGGCGTTGGCGTGGGTGGTGGCCGCCCCTGGGCCCTGCCCCGACCGAGACTGATCTTCAACCCTTCTCCACCGCGCCCACGCCATCTCTCACCGCACCCGCTCCGCACCCGCTCCGCACCACCACGCACCCTCTGCGCGCCAAACCCGCCGCCCACGCCCCGTCGCACCCGCCATGTCCTGACTGCCCGACCCTCTCCTCTAGACCGCCTTCGCCCGCCCGGACACGCATCCTCACCTCCCTCCTTCGCCGCCCATGGGCTGCGAGTAAACGCTTGCGGCCGCCGTCGCTCCGACCCGCTTCGACCCGCCTCTCTCCCTCCCTCCACACTCCCGCCGACGCCCTCCGCGACCCTCGCTGCCTGCGCGCGCATTGCAGTCCTCGTCGTGCCCGTCGCCTCATCGCGCCGAATTTTTCCCTGCGCGCGCGCGCGTCCGGCCTGCCCTCTGCGGCCCGCGACGGACCTACGCGCCACCGCCGCCGGAACCACGTCCTCGCGACCCTCCTTGCCTGCGCCGCCGTTGCGACGACTGCAGGAGCGCATAGAAGCGTGCGCGAAGCCTTGCCACAGCTCGAGCGACCGACGACACGCCGCAATTTCCCCGATCGTCGCCGTGTAACCCGCTGTGCAGCCGCACAGTCGCGTTCGCCGCTCCCAAACACCTGCTGCCACCCGCCTGCTCACGAGAACGCCCTGCATAGCCGGATCGACTCCGCGCCATTGCATTGGAACCATCCACTTGATCCTTCCTGCCGTGGAGACGGACCTCGCACATACCGATCGACCAGCTGCAGATTGCGAAGACCAAATTGCGCAGACCACCATGGCGTCAAATATCACCCACACGGACCCCGAGCGGCCCCATACATCGATAACGCTCCCCAGGAACTTCATGTTCCACTACCACGACGGCCAGCTGCCTCGCACCCCGGAGCCAGAGTCGCAACCAGAAGAACTGCTACCGCCCCCGCCTCCGCGACAGATGCTCAAGGTTCGCCGCCGTCGCACTACATTCGTGCCCACCCACGACTTTAGCGAGTTCAACGATGCCGACAACGTCGCGCCGCTGCCGACAATCGAAGGCCCGGACCTCCATTCCGATGTCTCGACCGACCTGCCCACCTTCCCTTCGAACCTGGACAGCGATTACCTTTCGCCGGGACTAGCCTTTGGCCGCATGCTCTCGCCTCCAAAAACGCCTGTCGCCCAGATGGGGAGTCTAAGCCACTTGGACGGTCCCCAGCACTGGTCTGACATGGGCCACTCCAGCCAGAGCGAAACCTCGAGCCGACCTACATCCTCCGGCGGCTTCTCAGACTCGTCGGTTTCCTCGAGAGAGAGTTTCGAATCGATTCCCTCGCTGGGCGGCAGCTGCACGAGCCCGGAGGAAGAGATGACGGATCCTTTCATCTTCGGCTCTCCATCGCCAAAGTTTCGCCACCTGCTGTCGCCGCTGCCATCGCTCCAGTCTCGCCCGATAAAGAAGCTGAAGCTGAGAACGTCTTTCAACGAGGACATGGACTACCATCTGTGGATGACGTACATGAAGTATCTGCAAGATCCCACCGTGACGCCCTTCAAGGCGCTCCCAAGCACAGTCCCGCCGAATGGCGTCTGCCACAGGGTCGCTCGCTTGGCTCGCAAGACGTGGAAAGGCGGCCGATCGTCTTCGACGACGATGAACAGGATGCGCTCTGCGTCCCGGTTCGGCTCGCGGTCCGGTACTCCCGACACCATCAAGCCCTGCAAGAGCGGCAGTAGCACACCAGTGCCCGGCGCCAGCAAGCCTTACCCTCGCTTTCCGGATGAGAAGCAGACCCGCAAGCGACTGCGGTATCTGGCCCGTCAGAAGCCGACGCTGTCTGCCCACTACCAGCGCCTGCTTCATCGCTCGCCGTCGCCGTTCCAGTCTTCCTCGCCGCGGTCGTCCGAACGACATTCGGCTCAGTCAAGCACACTATCCTCACCCTTCTCGAACGAAGTGTCCATCTTCTCCACTCGTGATATGAACGTATCGCTTACCACCAGCACCGCGTCTTCCATGCAATTCGGCAATCCGTTGGCACAACTAGCAACCGATACAACACCCCAATCGATGCACAATGATCGAGCCAGCAGCATGCGAACCTCGGCCCACCAGAAGTCGCAGTCCCTCCACATTGGTCTCGGACTGGGCAACGTCATCAGTTCGTCTTACCAGTCCATGTCACAGATGACTGGCATGAGCATGAACCAGCCCAGCGCCCGAACGTGGCATGCACCCTCGGCGCGCCCGCCTCGACTTGGGTCGCCTCTGCAATTGCATGCACCGCGACCCATGTCGCGTCCGTTCAAGCGCCGCGCTTTGCACAACTTCGAGGCCCAGGCTCGAAACCGTGGCAATAGCTTCATTGACCAGGTCTTTGGCGCTCCAGCCGAGTCCAGCCACCGCCGAGTTCGGAGTCGAGGGTTTAGTCTTGGTGACATGTGCGAAGGTGCGCGACGATTGCCTCTGTCGACCCATGGTCCACCAGAGTTCAACCCTTTTGCCACCATGGGCTCTTCGTCGCTTGCCTCGCCAGAATCCTCACCTGCACTTGCACAGGGCCAGGCTACCGTTCGGCTCGGGTCACCCTTCGTCGGTCGACCAAACCACACTTTTCCACGAGCTTCGACCTCGTTCGGCTTTGAGCCTCCTGCATCGTTTGAGGAACGCTTTGCCGGGTTGCCCAGCGACCCCGCGCATTTGCCTCGCCATTAGCTGCTTGCCGCCTTCTCTTCCCTGCAACAGTTGTGCATTGCATCATCGGCGTTAGCATCGGCAGCTTCACAGCGCCGTCCATCGTACCTGGAATTCGTGAGATTTCTCACAAAGGCCATTGGCCATTGTCTGCCATATGAAAAGTATGTCTTATGCTGTCCATACTGCATTATCTTCCGCCCCTCGGCGGTCGCCTCGTATTCGGTGTGTTTACTCTTTTTCGGGGATTTATACTTGCCTACATCGAGAGTCGGCCAATTTGTTCTCTTCTTTTCTGGACGCAGTCCATGACGACCGGTATACGAACTATTATGGCCTCTGGGTCATTTGCTTTCCTTTTGTGGGAGTAATGCGGTGAGGCGGACTGAGAGCAGTGGGGTCAGATTGCACCCCTTGGACAGCTCTTGGAGAAGATGCCGCCTCTGCCGCCACGCCTCCTTTGTACATTCCACGCACACACTGCACGACCTACCTTCTTTCCTTCTCGACCCATAGTTTGGGAGCGACCTTATTTCTTTCCTTCCCATGGCCCACCTTGTCCTTCTTTTTCTCTTTGCTCACGACGGAACGCTCAAGCTTATGACGGACTTGTGGATTTGCGGCGGTAACGGAACGGGGCTTTTTCTCTCGGCGGGTCTTCACGATGTCAACGAGAACCGAGGAAACGTGAACGACTAATCCGTAATCTTTAACCCGGGGTTGTGCGGGGCTGAGGGCTGCTTGCTCAGCGTTGGGACGGGAAGGACCGGTGGGGATCGAGCGATGGAGGAGGGAAGCTTATGGGTTTTCCTGCTTTGCCGTGGCGGTCGGTTGGTGTGCCGGTCTTTTCTGGATCAACGGTTTCTGGGTAGATTAGCTCGCTCTATGAATGAATCCGAATGGAAGATTTGTGGCTGATTCAATGGCTTCGAGTAGCGGCTGACGGTGTGCTTCTGGGCCCCCGCAGCAAGTGGCAATGCCAACGTAAGAGTGACTGTACCGGCCTCGGAATCTGGAATCCGTCCAAGCCCCGTATTGGAAGCAGCCAGGGCACCATCCAGCCCTTATACCTCAGGACAAAGAAGACGGGCAACAGAGTTTTGAGCGTGCGTCCGAACAAGCCCTGAAACCCCACCACGCCGCACACTGTCAAAGCAAAAAAAAAAAGCCCACCCACCGCGGAAGTGGAGCCTGCGCTGACAATGCCTTCAACTGGCCTGTGGGCACTGCGACGTGCTACCGTGCGGGTGGTGAAGCGTGCCGCGTGCGGCTTAGCGGCCCACTTGGGGCCGGTCTCCTCTGACCGCATGAGACGCGGCTAGGGGGTGTCATGTGCGAGCGCGGCACCGTGGTTTGACGTGTTGAGTGGTTTTTCTTTGAGCGCGGGGTCGCGGGGGATGGGCATTGGTGGGTGTCGGGGAAGGTTTATGGAGGGCTTTGTCTGGGTGTGGGCGTTTGTGGATGATGGGTCGAGGGTGTGTGCCGGGAGGGGTTCGGGCCTTTGTGGGCGTGCGTGTCTTGATTGAGCGCTGTGGGGTCGTGGATGGGCGGGAGATGGGCCTGGAATTTGGCCGGAGGAAGGTGTGGCGGGGTGAGCGAGGTGATGGTGCTGAGTTGAGACGTGTGTGCGGTCGGGTCGGAGCTGGGATGTTGGCTTGGGCGTGTGCGGAGGGGAGGGCGTGATGAGCTGGGATTTGTGCCTTTGTGTCAGCAATATTTCGTGCTTGGGGGTTTCTTTGTGAGATGGACGTGCTTGTGTACGTACGACACTAGAGGCTGGGCCTCCGGTTCTAGCTCTTTGACGCGTAAACGGTGTGGGTTGTGGCATAGATCACCTGGTCTTGATGCGGAGAAAGTGACGTGCCATATGTATGGGTTGGGCACACTTCGTATTTGTGGGTTTCGGTGGAGTGGTCCTTTGGTCTGCTAGGCTGACGCTTGCCCGAGTTGAGCATTTTGAAGGGCACTGCTTGAGTGTAGCATGTTACGACGCACGGCTGCTGTTTGATCAATTATGGTAACTTGAAAATGTGGGTATTGGTTTTGATATGACTATCTCTCACATCCCGCTTACGTAGCTCGCACCGTTGTGGCGCACCAGTAACTTCGTAACATTACCCGAACTCGTGTAGAGTAAGCTCTACAGCTACAAGCCCTTCTTTCCACTTAAACCGCCTTCGTCGCCACAATCGACAACTTCCTGTCATATGTCACATCCGTCCCGCCCACATTCGCGTTCGGCCCATCGAACAAAACCGCAATTTCTTCCAACGACTGCGTACACAAGTTAGCCTGATTCGCCCAGGACATGCACAGCGATACATACCGGTCCGCGAGTCTCCACGTAGAAGAAGTAGATGACGAGGCACTCAATGACCAGAACTACGATGTATACAAAGTAGAACTTCCAGGCCAAGGCTTCGAGTCCGACGGGGTTGACGTATTGGTTGAAGATGCCCGCCAAACTGGTGAACACAAAGCAGAGGGTCAGGCCCTTGGCGCGGATATTGAAAGGCAGGATTTCGACGGTGTAGGAGACGGTGAGACCGGGCCATGCGAGACCGGCGGCTGCGATGTGTTAGCTGTCGAAGTACAAATGGAGCGGGGACGCCTTACCTCCGTAGAAGAGGAAGATCATGGCCAACACGGCGGATCCGGCACTCGAGTTTCCAGTCTTCTCGTATACTGCGCTGCATGCGGTCCAGATGGAGAAGGAAATGAGCATGCCGATGCCGGCGCCTAGGAAAAGAACTCGCCGGCCTACCCGCTCGACGAGGAACGCGCAGCCGAGAGAGACGAGCCAGCACCAGATGGTCAGGCCGCCGTTGATAGCGGCTTGGTTGGAGGCACTTTGAATTGTCAGCTGAGAACGAGCAGTCTAGACGGCAATACTGACTTCGTAATCCCAATGGTGTTCAGCACCTGCGCAAGATAGTAGCTGACTAGCCCGTTTCCGGAGCACTGGGAAAAGATTGCAGTAGCAATGATCAGGCCACACCTCTTCCTGTTTCCAGGGGTGCGCACCAGCTCGTACCATCCACTGGATGAAGCCGCGGCCTTCTCGAGCTCGAGCGTCTGGCTGATCTCGCTGAATTCCCACGACACGAAGCCCGTCTCCTCTCCGTTACCGTGGTACTTTGTGAGGATGGCTTTCGCTTTGGCGTATTTGCCGTTGGCGATGAGCCATCGGGGGGACTCGGGGAGCAGGTAGACGGTGAGAAGGAGAATACCTGGCATCGCGCATTGGAGACCGGTAGGTAGGCGCCATGAGAGATCGCCGTCGATGTTGTTGAGGGTGCCGAATGTGGTCCAGGCCGCGAGTATGGCTCCCTGATATATTGTGAGTGAGGTTCATGCGGTGTTAGAACGTCCACCTACCAGATACCAAGCAGTGTTGTAGATGGTCGTCAGTCTCCCTCGATGTCTCGGGTGCGAGACTTCAGTGATCAACAGAGGGCAAGTGGCGTTGGTCAAATTGCCGCCCATGCCCATGATGAAACGGCCCGCGAGGAACATGGCATCGGGATTACTGGGCGGAGGGCAGGCCTGAATGGCGGCTCCGAGAATGACTGCGGCGCACCCAATTGCTGTACCCAGGCGACGGCCAAAGATATCGGCAATGTAGGGCGTGACAAGGAGGACAGCAAAGCCTCCAAATCCAGGGAACGCGCCCAGTAGGCCGAGATGAGAACCTGTCGGGTTGCTGAAGACTGGAATAGTTGAGTCAGCACGGGAAATGACTGTGATGGGATGCGGTGGACTAACATGACTTCCACGCCGGCATCGTCTGGAGACCGTTCAGCAAGCTGCCGTCGTAGCCCAGAGTCGTAGAGCCGAGGAACAGAAAGGGCATCATCAGGTAGAGCTTGCGTAGCTCCGGCTGCTTGTACCAAGGACGAGGATCCTCAGCATAGTCGATAGAGCCAGGAGAGGTGTCCTCCTGATGCATGACCTCCGCGCCTTGTTTGTGGTCTTCCATTGCCGGTGATGAAGTGGAAGATGCGATGCTCTCTGCCTGAGGTGACTGTCGTTACGAGAGTCTGCCGACCTTTATATCGCCCTTCGCATAGTCATGGCGCTAGGAACTACAGGCACACTGCTGCTAGCGCACTCCATGTTCCGGATGGCAGGATGGCCCACGGGGCGTGGAGAGAGAATCTGGAGATGGCGGGACTGGACAGTTGCAGGACGGACTAACCAGGTGGTAGCCGTCAGTTGGGCCGGAGACTTGCGTGCGAAAGGGTTAGCGCTACCTGGTAGTGCAAGACCGCGGCGCTGGAACGCGGGGATTTATCCGAAGATTTTCCTGTTGCTTCGACTTCTATTTCTCCGACAATTTTCCTCCCTCGTATTACGCATGCCGATGTTCGGATAGTCCTCTACATTGCAAGCATGCCAAAGGTGAGCGCTAATGCGACCGCTGTCCAGCAACGGGAGGGCGAAGGTGTGGGTCGGCAGCGTGTGTCGGCAGCGTGCGATGCGTGTCGAACGCGGAAGGTCAAGGTAAGTGTCATTGTACTTGCAAATGCCGGATGTTGGAGATGTTGACATGCATCTTGCGCAGTGTATGACCCACGACGCCGATTCGAAGTGCTCAACATGCCAAGAACTCGACGTTGCCTGCACTCGACTCCAGTCCCGGAAAAAGAGAGGCCCGAAAAACCGGTATGGCACGCGTGTCATGCATCAATCTTTTGTAAACATCACTGATCACGTTCAGTTATGTCCAAGCGTTGCGAATGCAACTGGATCGGTCCGGTGACGACTCGCCGCCATTTGCCACTCTCGAAGAAGATCATGCCATGCCCAGCAAAGCACACACCCTTGAGCTCATTGCGCCTCGGTCAGTGCTCGACCAGATAGTTCGCGACTGGTTTGACTGGATACATCCTCTGGCGCCCCTATTCCATCCCCGGCAATTCCTGGCGCGCATAGCTCATAGTCACGATGCACCACGATGCGAGCCCTCTTTCATCATCCTAGTCTCATCGCTATGCGCGGCAACAGTTGCTAGTCTACGAAGAAGACGGCCCCTTTATGGCGAAGTGACCGTGACGAGATGCCTCGACCTTGCCGAAAGTCTGGGTCTGTGGAGCCGCGCCAATACTATGGACCTAGAGTGGACAACGGCCATGTACCATTTTTCCAGTTCCGCGTACACAGAACACGGCATGGACTCTCCGCTGTCGTATCGTCTTGCCGCTGAGACTATAGCCGGGCTGAAATATCAGCTGTATCATAGGTACGAGTTCAACTCACTTCTTGATCAACAGTTGTTGAAGAGAGTGTATTGGCTAGTCTTCGCAGGTCAGTGCACCATCGAGATGCACGGATTACCAGTACTCTACCTGCATGCGCCGCATGAAACAGTCCAATCTCTTCTGCCTTCGGAAGTATCGGATGACGGACTTTTGCTTGGATGCCCATCTAGCCCAAGAACCATCGATCCGATGCCGTCCTATCCAAGGTCATACATCCCGGGACTCAACGCTCTCTCCCGATTGTTTCTCGTCTGGTCTTCGAGTCAGGCCGTGACGCATAAGACCATAGCCCACTTGCAAGAGCACATCGACCGGGCCGAACAGATCCTGGAATCCCTGCCTCCAGAGCTGACATGGAAAGGCTTTCCGACGAGTCCAGACTGCGGCAGCGTGGAAAGTTCGGCCGACTTCGGCACAGATGTCCAGACCGTCAACCTCAAAGTCACGCAGCTGCACATTCGATCAAACCTTCTGGAGCAGATGAACGCTATTGCGCGGAGCGAAAGCGCTCCTACGACACCATTGGTCATCATCGAAGAAAGACACAAAGTTGTTGATGCCCTTTTGGATGTTTTGTACAACATGCCAAAGGAAGTCTTCGACGCGAATGGGTACACCATCATCCCCAAGATTCGGGACATTGGAAGCGCGCTACTCGACGAAGTTCGGACAGGCGATCGATCACAAGGCATACATCCACAAGCAAGTGTCAATCTGGAACGACTATTGGTCAAATTGAAGGACCTAGACGTGAACCCGCCACTTCCAACATCGCTGAACAGCCCGGCGCTGATGAGATAATACACGAAAAACCTTTAGTAATCACCCTCCTCCTCTTCAACACTGTATGCCCAACATTCTGCGATCATCGTCCTCGAAGGGATGGTGACGGCGATCGGGAAGCCCCCGTAATCAGGATCCTCGTTCGGCATGATGAGGAACTCGCCGCTCCTTGTCTCGTCACCGCCCAACCACTTCAATGCTGTGAGCTCGCCCGTCTCCTTGTTAACCTCCTTCTCCTCGGCATGCAATATGCCAGTGAATGTGGACTTGGGGTTTGTGCTCTTGAAGTGGATGTTGAACCCCCACCCGACGCAGAGGAACTTTCCATCGCCCTGATGGATCACCATTCCAGCACCTGGCCCAGGCTTGCCGAACACGAATGCCCGCTCGACGATGACTTTGAAGCCGCCCATGTCTTTTGTCCACGCCTTCTCCTTGACCTTCTGTCCTTCGACAAACTCGTCGAAGAAGAAGCCCATCATATCTTCCGGTCGGTTGGCCTGCGCGTCCAAGATTTGTCTGCGAAGTGAATGGATCAGGGCGTAGTGTCTTGTAACGGGACTCTCGCTAGCTGGTAGTGAGTCTATGCCAAAGGGCGAACATCCCAAAGAAAGGTATGTCCCATACGCCAGCCACACCCTCCGAGCCCCATTTTCGTCCCGTCTCTGCTCGGGAATGAACAGCGGCTGATCATCGTGCCTGTAGTTCTTGCAAGTAGTCTCGTAGTTGTGGAAGTACAAGTCCGGAGCGATAAAGTCTAGAGCGGGCGCATTGTATTTCCAGACGTCCATGGTGTGCGGACACGGACCGCCAGAGGGGTATATTCCCGCTTTCTCGCCGCCGCCCACAACGACGGGGATATCGGAGAGGTCGAGGGCGCTGGGGTCGTCAAAGTTGAGCCATACGTTGGCGTAGAAGGGGATGGGGTATTGGGCTTTGCCTGCGGCGGCGACCTTGCCTACATAGCGGGAGAAGGCGTCCGCCATGAACATTTCGTCGGCGTCGACCACGTCCTCCTTGCCGAAGACGTCTTTCCACGTTGCAGACTCGAAGTTTGCCTCCTTGATGTGGGAGTACCGCTGGAGAAACTCGGGGTGGAGATTGGGATGGGATTTGAGGTGCTGGAGCAAGTCTTTGGAAATGGGTTCCTCGAAGCGACGGTTCGCGACCTTTGACCGATCTCGTGAGTCGCCGAGCAGGCCTGTCTCGTTCTCGACTTGCACCATCAGCACCGTGCTGTGTTCGGTGTCGATCTCCTTCAGGTGCTTCATCAGCGCGGCAAACGCTTTCGCATCCGCCTCCCAGGCCTTCTCGCTGAACGGGCTAACAAGTTCCAACGTCTTTGTCTTCCCACCCGCCTCCAACGCATGCACGCGCGGAAACCTCTTTACATCCCTCTTCACCCACGCCGGCGCATACGTACTCAGCGCATTCTTGAAGCTCCCAAACCACAGCAAGACAAGATGCATATCATGTTTCCTCGCATCCCCGATGACAGCATCCAGATTCGCAAAATCGAACTTTCCCTCGACCGGCTCGATTTGCTCCCAGTACACAGACCCCAAAAGCGTGTTGATGCTCATGTCCTTCATGTTCTCCCAGACTTTGTCGTCGCTCATGTACTTTGCCGAGCTGAGGGTGGAATTGTGCAGCTCAGCGCTGAGCATGAGGAAGGGTTCGCCATGGACGACGAGCTGGCTTGACGTCTTGGTTTTGCGGAGGTGGGGGATTTGCGTGGCCGTCATGGTGACTGTGTGGAAGTGGGAGTGTGTCGGAACCGTCGTATTGTGGAATGGAAAGCTTTTAAAGAACACAAGTGCGCGGAACCTCTGACCAAGAAATAAACATGTTCGTTCCGAGACCGAGGGAGCTTCATTCCGAACCTGGCTTGAGTGGACCCTGCGACCCCTCCGCATAAATATCGGAAAATTGCTGCATCAGCGGTCCCCGCATGGCGTCCCCTCATCCGCGAGTCATGTATGCAGGATTTATGCGGAGAATCACCGAGCCTCTACTACTTCGCATTCAAAGCGACCCGTCGCTGGCTTCTTTTCTAGCCACTGGGCCAGCATCTGCCGGAGTGCCGCTTCGCCTGCTTATGCACCGAGACGACGACTTGATCATGCTCGTGCTGTCGTTTGCTCGCTCAAACGGAAGTCCTTATTGAAGTCCTTTGCCTGTGGTCTGCTTCGAGGTGTCCGTCCGTACTGGCCATCTAATCTGCCATCCATACTTCTGATGCTCAGTGGTGCTGTTTGGCCGTACGGAGTGCAACGGTATCTTCGAGCATGCAATAAACTCTTGCTACATCGTCTGGCGCGCAGATTTTTATGACTCGCTCAGGATAGACAGACAGGCGCCTGGTAATACGTCGTTCTACGATAGCCGCGCTGTAATGGCTCTGGCTCTGGTATGTATAGTTGTAAACGTTCAGCTGTCGTAGTGATGAAGGCAGAGGTTCGCCAATCCGTAGGGGTGGCTAAGCGAACAACCGGGGACAGATATGGCTGCCTGAGATAAAAACAACTTCAACAATCACCGTACACACCTCTAGCTCGCCGTGACCTTTCAACTCAACCGTGATCTCATCTTGTTGTATTTGGCAGAGCATCTGTGCGACGTGCACGTCGCTCTGTGGCAATATGGGTTCCCAAGGTTGGGCGGCATCGTTGCCGGAGATGGTGGAGAAGCCCGGTGCCTGGGATCATCGAGAACAGGTCACCGAAAAGTCCGACTTGCTGAATCAAAACGCGGCTGGTGCGGTAGAGTCTGGAAGGATGTACAACGAGAAAGAACAGTCCGAGGAAATGGCAGAGAAGTCCTCAACGTTGAATGACCGCCCCGCGTTGCTGCGATTCCCCAAGGGAATCCGCAATACTATTTACAATTACACCCTTTCCGTCCCGTACACCGAAAGAATTTACCACTACGGACTCGTTAATGGTCTCATATGCCTCGCCGATGAACCAGGATACCCGCCTAAGCTGTGCAGCATCGCGCATTGGAACAAAACACTCAACAAGGATGCCAATTGGAACGAGGACTACTTCACCGAAGACGACGTACCCTTTTGGCAATGTGTGAGGAGGGAAGTCGACGTGTCGCGTGTGGATATTAATCAGCTTAAGTATGTGTGTAGGCAGCTGTACGAAGAGACAAGGGGGAGTGTGTTGAGGATTAACGCGGGGAAGAAGATGATATTCCATGGCACACGGAGAACTGGCAGCTCCCCCGACGTGGTCGAGTTGTTACCTCCTGCGTTGGGCTACAGCTCCGGTATTGCGAATTTTGTGCTGTTTTGGGAGGGGTGCTCGCCTAAGCAGCGAGATCACATACGAAATGTCGATATCATCGAGCTGCCGTTTGACGGTGAGCATCCGAAGCCTCCGAATCGGCTTGGTACCAATGGTGCTGTCTTTCCTCCACCTCCACGGACTTGGTTGGACAACTTGATGGCTCTTGAATTTCGCGAACTGCTCAAACGTATGTAACAACATCTTCTAACGCCGCTAACGCCCACTGCTAACCATCCCTGCACACTCTACTAATACTCTGTTCTTAGATCAATTGACCCCTGCCGAGGTCTTACGCCGCTCATTTTTCCGCCGGCGCTGCGCTGAACTCACTGGCGGCGGCTCTCCCGCAGCCCAGTACCTCTACTCTATCTGCAAACACCACCCAGCCCTCCATATCGTTGTCCGCTACAACGAGTACCATTGTTTCGTCGACGATGAGTACGTCAAACGACTATGTACCTACCGTCTCGCTCTCCGCGGTAACTTGGGCGATATCACACTGGTTAGTGATGAGTCAAAACTCTTGCGTGGGGAGCTTGCCAGAATGGGTGGGAAAGCGAGTGGAGTTGCATTGGGTAACTTGCGCATGACGACTTCGGTAAATTGTGAACAGTTGGGTGCGCCGGACTGGAATTACTTCTGGTGTGCTAAGGAGGTCGCGCGTGAGGTGTGCTACAACTCATTGACAGGAGAGAGGTTCGAAGCGGGGAGTCAGAGAGTGGAGGCGTGGGAGAAAATGTTTGATATGGGGGTGTAGAAGAGTAGGGTGCGGTACGTGGTATGTGATGCAGATTGGGACTACTTGCGCCTTCTCTGACCTTATTTTCGAATCAACAACTCCGCATCTCCGAGAAACTCGCAACAATGGCGTCATTAGAAGCAGCGGTTACTAGACATTTCAAGACTATAGCGAGAAGAGCTCTATGGAGGCTTACATACGGAGGCAGGTTTAGATGCGAAAGAAAACGAATTCGTGGATGTCAATTATTTGAGCGTGGAGGTCTGAACGACATCAGGTCAGTCACACGGTGGTAGTAGAAGTCTGGTGCGGTTAAATTTAGTCGACTCGCATCTGTCAACATTGGCCGATTGACTTTCCATTCATTCTGCACTAATGTTGCGATCTGTCCCATGCTCTTTTGATCAGCAGCTCCATGCTGAAATCAGAGCTTTCCATGCAATTCTGAGTCATAGGGATGTTCAAATTGCGTACACATGGGATGAATAAGCGTGCTAGTGACGTCATTCGACCTCCATTCACACCGTCCAACGAGGAGAAAAGAACATTTAAAGTTGAATTCGCACACAGGATGTGAATCTTAAATCTACATAGAGCTTCATACCACCTTTGACGAAAAAAACAGACGCAATGGCGTCCAAAACTGTTCGGCTTCCCAAGCCATTTGCGGATATTGAGCGAGTCCAGCTGATGTATCCGTACCCAACGCCAGTCGAGCCGATGCGGAACTTCAGCCGCGCTCTAGCAACATCAAAGGATGACGGAGCGGAGGGTGGACCTACATTCTGGATCAAACATGAAGATACGAACAGTCCTCTTGCATACGGCGGCAACAAGGTTCGGAAGTTTGAGTACGTTATCGAGGATGCATTGAAGAAGGGTGCAACACATCTCGTCACCGTGGGAGGTTTTCAGAGCAACAGCCAGAGGCAGGTTGTTGCTGTCGGTAATCGTTATGGTCTGAAGGTTAGAAGCAATGGTTCGCTATCGTCGTGATCCTAGGTGACATGTAGCACAGACGACGCTCATCCCCGATCCTGCTATTGGAAACCCTCCGACCGATGACCGCGTCGCTTACGACAACACCGGCAATGTCCAAATTGATTCGATCCTTGGGGCTTCGTGGAAGCCATCGACGCCTGCGGATGGCGATCAGGCCAAAGCAAACGGTGAGCCGGCGTATAACATAGCTGCTCGTCGAGAGATGGAGCGTTTAGAAGCCGCTGGAAGTAAACCTTACTTCATCCCTCCCGGCGCTTCACTGCACCTGCTTGGTGGGCTGGGTTTCGCCCGTTGGGCGTTCGAAGTCGCGCAGCAAGAGCAAGAGATGGGTGTGAGGTGGGACGTAATCGTTGTGTGTTGTGCGTCCGGGAGCACACTAGGCGGAATGGTGACAGGCTTCAAGCTCATCGAACAGGAGAAACCTGCAGGTAGTGCTGACAGCACCCCGAATGCAGGCAATAAGCGGAGGAGAATCATCGGCATTCAAGCAACCACTCTCGACCCGAAGGAAACGGAGAGGCTGGTCATGCAATCCGCCAAAAAGACCGCAAAACTGGTCGGCCTGGAAGAAGAGGATATCAAGAGCGACGCCTTCGAGATCTTGGACAGTTTCAACGCAGGGGCGTACGCGAGACTCGATGACAAAACAAGAGAAGGGATCAAGTTCTTGGCCGAGACGGAGGGTATCCTTACGGACCCGGTGTACACGGGAAAAGCTATCACTGGGCTCATCGCACTCGCAAAGGAGGGTGCTTTCGGCGAAGCGGAGAATGTGCTATTTGTACATACGGGAGGAACACCGGCGCTGAGCGCTTTTCCTTCAATGCGCTGATGACGAGCGACAGGCGCTTACACACGCGTAAGATTATCAGCGGATGAAGATCTTCACCACGTTCCACAGATTCATAATGCCATAGAGCTCTCAGGCGATGCCTCGCAACCTCGATCTCATTTTTCCACTCTTATAACTTCACCCTTCTATCAAAACGATCCAACGACGTTAACCCGCTACGTAACCCCCTCAACTCTCCCCTCAAAATCTTCCCCGTCGCATTCCGCGGTAACTTCTCTACCTCCCACACCCCTCCCCTCAACTTCTTGTACCCACTAACATTCGCATCAACCTCCCTCTGGACCTCCCTCAACGCCTTTTTTCTCTCCTTCTCCCCTACCAGATGCTCTCGAAGCACCACATACGCCGTGGGTAGTTCCGTCAACTGCGACTCGTCGAAGACCGGCCCCACACCGCCTTCTATCACGTGTGGATGCGAATTTAGGTATGTCTCTAGCTCGGCGGGACTTACTTGGAAGCCTTTATATTTGATAAGTTCTTTTGTTCGTCCGACGACAGCGATGACGCCGGTAGAGGAGATGGTGCATACGTCGCCAGTGTTGTACCAGCCTGGGATGGGAAATCCGCTTTTGTTGGCTGCGGCGTTCAATGCATAGCCGCGGGTTATGTTTGGTCCTCTTATCCACATCTCGCCTGGGCCGCCGTCGGGCGCATCCTCTTTGCCGTCGTTGACCCGCAGTGCGATCTCGATATTTGGGAGGAGAGGTCCGATATCGGTTTCTAGTTGTACATCGCGTTCCCGCTGATACGCGACGTACCCAGCAGCTTCAGTCATGCCGTAGACCTGGTTCACACGCCACGGCGCCTTGCTCATCAGCCGGTCGAACATTTCTTTCTTGAAAGGCGGACCTCCACAGTCGATTTTCTCCGCATGCGAGAAGTCGTACCGCTCCGTCAGGTCCGTATTCGCCAGTGAGATGACCACACTGGGTACGCCTTGAAATATGGTGGGTTTTACACTGTCAACTAACTTTGCGAAAGCTTCAAGCTCGAATTGAGGCATTGCGTGATGCCAGATTCCCATATACGGCCCGAAGAAGAGCGGGAAGGTCGTGTTACCAATATGTACGTATGGTGTGAAGCCGACGATTCGACTACCGCGGTGGAATTGAGAAGCATCGTGAGCTTCGAGTTGCTTACAATTGGCGACGAAGTTGTAGTGCGTCAACTCTACGCCTTTGGGTTTACCAGTCGTTCCGGATGAGAGGTGGATGGTGGCTAGTCTTTCGCGAGTATCCGCGTATTGCGGGATGGGAAGTGTCGCCGCCGATGCAAAGTCGTCCGGTATATGCTTGTAAGTCCCTTTTGGCGTACGCTCGACTATGGTTAGAATGGACGGCGCATTCCACGACACGTTTGGCGACCCCAACTCCTTCACCGCAATCTTGATCGCCTCCTCAATTTTCGGCACAACAGGGCCATACACAACCACATAATCCGGCCTCGTCACCACCAACCCATGCGCAACCTCCGAAGCAACAATTGCATGATTGATCGGACACACAACTCCGCCAGTCCATAGCACCGCATGCACTACCTCCACATAATCGCAAGAATTGGGCAAGATGATTGCCCACCGCGCTTGGTCCCGGGGATGGAAGGTGTCTTGGAGTCCGCGCGCTATTCGTCCAGCATTTGTGCGGAGCTCGTGGAGTGTGAGGGAGCGGTGGGTGAGTGAGTCGGTGGAGATGAGGTGGGATGGGGGGAGTGGGGGCGTGGTGGTTGTGTGGAGGAGGTTGGTCAGGGAGAGGGTTGTTGGAATGGCGATTTGGGTTGGTGATTTGTAAGTCTTCATATTTGAGAGGAGTCTTTAGATGTGTTTGTGCTGTAGAAAGAGTTAAGTGGAGTGCAAAGTAGCTTCATAGCCAAATATGACGAGGTGATGGTATCCTGTCTGACTCAAGCAACAGTAAGTAATATCGCAATCGACTCCATCCTCTCACCGCATACAGTGCGGACTGTAATCGTTTTCCGCTTCGTCTTACATCGATCCCCGCTTCAATCGCTTCAGCAACTTTTGTTGGTGAAGCTTGCAACCCCGCTTCCCCAGACTTCAAATGCAAGGGGCATCAGCGCTAATGATTCATCTCGGCAAGGCCACCCCGCCGACACCTCCGAGGCCACCGCTCCGTAATCCTTGACAGATGTATCCCAGCATCAACACGAAAGAATGTGAGCTACACGCAACCGAGCGACCAGCTACTGCTGTCGCAATGTCTTCATCACGCGCAATCCGCATCGGCAATGCATCTGGGGCAATTGGCGATGGGATAGACCAAGTGTGAGTAGCAATCATTGCCCTATGCACATACGTCTCAACTCACACCAAACAGATACCGCCTCGCCCGCGACGGCAACGTCGACGCCATCACAGCCGACTACCTCGCCGAATTCAACATCGCCTGGAAAGCCATCGAGCTCACCACGCGCCCGGACCTAGGCTACGAGCCCAACTTCCTCGACCAACTCGCCTGGCAAGACGGCGCAGCGGCGCGACTCCTCGCGCGCAAGAATATCAAGGTCGTGCACGATGGCGGCGCGCTCAATCCCGAGGGTCTGGCGAGGAAGACGGACGAATATTTTCGCAGCTTGGGCATTGAGGGCGTTAAGGTGGCGTGGGTTAGTGGGGATGATGTGACGGGTGCTGTTAAGGAGGGGAAGCTGGGGAGGCTGATGCATCTTGATCAAAAGAACGTGGATCTAGATCCACTGAGGGATACGGTGTTGGCGGCGAATGTGTATACGGGCATGACTGGCATCACGGCTGCGCTCGAGGCAGGGGCACAGATCGTCATATGCGGCCGATGTTGTGACGCTTCTCCAGTCATGGGGCTCTCGGCGTGGTGGCACGGGTGGAAGAGCACCGACTACCATGAGCTCGCTGGGAGTTTGCTCGCTGGCCACATCATCGAGTGCGGTGCATACGCGACTGGTGGCAACTACTGCGGCCAGAGCGAGATTGCCCAGCTGCATCATGTCGGATACCCCATTGCTGAGATCGCGAGGAATGGAACCGTTATCATTACGAAGCCTGAGCACACCAACGGTGCGGTCACGGTCGATACCTGCAAGGCGCAACTGCTGTACGAGATCCAAGGAGCCTACTATCTCAACCCCGATGTGACGGCTCGCATCGACGGCGCGCAGCTCGAACAAATTGGCAAAGACAGGGTACGATTGACGGGCATCGTGGGCACTGCTCCACCTCCGACGTCCAAACTCGCGATATGTCTGCTTGGTGGCTGGCAGGCTGAGATGAACGCTTACGCCGCTGGTCTCAACATCCGTGAAAAATTCGCCCTCATGAAAGACCAAGTAATGCGCGAAATCGATCCCACGGACTTCACCACGTTCAGCATGGAGGTCTATGGCGCCAGTCTGCCCGATCCGAAGAGCCAGCAGGAATGCACTGCCATGCTACGAATGTTTGCGCAGTCGGAAGACAAGGACGCGATGATCAAGTTCAGGCGCGCCATATTCTACAACGGCATGCAGGGCTACTGCGGACTGCACCTCGGGATGGATTGGCGAACCATGGAGCCGAAGCCGTATGTGAGATACTTCCCGAGCCTGGTCCCTAGCGTTGGCGTGCCGCTGAAGGCGCATTTGATCAATGGCGATACTATCGATGTTGCCGCAAAGAGAAAGGAGGAATGTGCATCCACTGTCCCCAGCCAGCCGAACTGCGATCCTGTGTCGCCCGTAGCACTCACGTCCTTCGGTCTGACCCAGCGCCTTCCACTGGGCTCGCTTGTCTTTGCTCGCTCTGGAGACAAAGGTGGCAACGCGAATATTGGCTTCTGGGTGCGCTCTCCGGCAGCATGGCCTTGGCTTCGCTCTTTTCTCACGCGGGAGAAGGTCGTCGAGCTCATGGGCGATGATTGGAAGGATACATATGAACTAGAAAGGTTCGAGGCGGAGGGATTAATGGCTGTGCATGTTCTCATCAGGGGAATGCTACAGGAGGGCGTTAGCAGTAGTAGTGTGCTCGATGGTTTCGCGAAAAGTGTTGGCGAATTCTTAAGAGCGAGAATTGTCGATGTGCCAATTGAGTTAGTGAAGGTGGAGGAGCAAAGGAGGACGACGATGAAGGGGAAATTGTGAATGTTAAGAACAACGTCTAGCACGCCTGATGAAGAGCTGCACAAGCAGAATTGACAACAGCTCGGTCCATTGCCTAGATAGATCGCACCCTTGCGAAAGTCTGATCATGTGTACAGCTTAGAGCACGGCTTCAACCGAGCTAAAGCGGAAGCGTTATCCGACCCCGCCCAACTCCTCTCCCGTCGTCCCCAAGAACCAGTTGGGTACTAAAGCAATGACTCTGCATGGCCTAACGTACTACGTGCACGTCCCTAGTCCATGCAGCTCTCGTAGTCCATGTATGTATATAGAGCAGCTATTGTTCGCGACGCCAAACTTCCACTCTCCGCGTCCTGCAGCACCCAACGAATTCCCGCTACAACATGATCGCCGAAAATGACAAAGTCGTCAAGCGACCAGATGGACGCTACGATAACGTCGACTTTACAAAAGCTGCAGGCTTCAAGCTCCCAACCGCCAAAGCCAGCTATCTACGACGCGATGTGCTACTTTTTGTATGCTCCCGTCTCATTCACCCTACTTCTGTTGCGCATGAGCTAACGTTGATGCAGGCCAACGCAATAGGCTGCACAAAAGACGAACTCCACTTTCTCTACGAACTCCATCCAAATTTTTCCTGCTTCCCCACGTTTCCAATGAACCTCCCCTTCAAACAAACAGACCAAGATGTCTACGATTTTTTCGAACGCGCGTTGGTAACCGATGTTCCTGGTGTGCCGCCATTCAATCCCAAACGTAGCGTGGACGGTGAACGTGGAATCGAGATATTGCATCCTATTCCGACGTCCAGTGAGGGATTAGACCTAGAAATCGCCCCGGAGATTGTGGGTGTATATGACAAGGGAGGGAACATGATTCAGGAGATGGTACAGAGTATTATGGATACGACTACTGGGACGGTGTATGCGAAGATTACGAGTAAAGCGTTTGGCATTGGTCAAGGTGGCTACGGCGGTCCGAAAGGTCCATCTACAATGACATACACACCACCCGACCGCGCTCCAGACGCTGTCCACACGTTCCAAACTACACCCGAAACATGCCTGCTCTACCGTCTCTGCGGCGACTACAATCCCATCCACGCCGACGACGCTTTTGCGCAGGAAGGAGGTTTCAAAGGCGCGTTCTTGCAGGGTCTTGGGACTTGGAATATCGCTGCTCATGGGTTGCTGAGAGAGTTGGGGGGAAGTGAGGCAGGTAGGTTGAGGAGTTTTAAGGCGAGGTTTGCAGCTATTGTGTATCCGGGGGATGAGCTGGAGACGAGGATGTGGTTGGGGCGCGAGAAGCAGGTAGAGGGGAGGTTGGCGAGGGAGGTCGTTTTTGTGACGGTCGTGAAGGGGGAAGGGAGGGTGGTGTTGAGTAATGGGGTCGCAGAGATTTGGGGGAAGGGTGTGGGTAGTAAGTTGTAGAGTGTATTCGAGTGCTTCTAGAACAACGAGGAAACATGTCTGGTCAAAAGAATTGGTCAAAAAGAGTACAAAGGCAAAAACATACAACAGCGGGTATTCGCTAGTGGTCACCCACCTAACTACTAATCCGCCGGTACCATGCTTAAATATGGCTGAGCGAACGGGAAGCCTTGTTTTCATGGTCCTATGGTAGTATGTGCTTATAATTTGTAGGTGTTACATATATATGGGATGTATACCGTAAGTTTGTTAGGAATTTCCAGCGACGTTGCCTTCTTTGCCTAGAGAGACTTCCGCTGGTGTGTAGGAACCATTGTAGATGTCGCTGAGGGGACTTAATCTAGGTTAGGATAAACGGTGACCTTCGTGACGAATTAGTTGCAATCTGAGTATTCCCTATTCGCGGTAAGAATCAGAAATACTAGATCTTTAAAACTGACAACATAGACTCTCTCATTTTTTTAACGCACCGTCCCTACTATCGTTGTGTCTCCCTCAAGCTCTGGCGAAACACTACCGCCCATCCGTACTCGCTCTAGAGCTAGCGATGACAATTTTGCCATCTAGGAGTGTATGTGTGGCCTAAATCTATCCTACAAATGACTCCTCTTCCAAACCGGCTCCCTCTTCTCCCGATATGCCGCAAGCCCCTCTCGCGCATTTTCACTCCTCAACATCCCCTCAGCCCACAATTCTTGCCCCCTCATTGTCGCCCGACTCACCCCCGTTTCCCACGCCTCCCTCGCCGCCAATCTTGAGATAATCACGCTATCCGGACTCAAACTTGCAATCAGCTTTGCGTAGTCGATCGCTTTGTCTAACAACTGCTCTTGCGGTACAATTTCTTTGACTAGACCCCAGGTGTGCGCTTCTTCAACGCTCAGGCGCCGACCGGTGAGGACCAGGTCCATGGCGCGGTGGTTCCCGAAGAGGTGGAAGATTCGTGGGAGAGCGCCGGCGAGGGCGCTGACGCCCCGGAGGACTTCGGGTAGGGCAAAGGTGCTGTTTGGAGAGGCGAAGATCACGTCAGCGTTTAGGATGGCTTCAAAGCCGCCGCCTGCAATCTTCGTCAGCTCAAACTAACTCATTAAAATCCGTCATATCTCTTCGAGTATCCGTACCATGAGCGTGTCCATTGCAAGCCACAATAATTGGCTTTTTCCCTGTCCGATTACTCATGCCTGCAAATTGGCCCGGTGGATAGTCGTGCGCCACTTCGCCTGTCTCAATCAAATCGAGTCTCTGCTTCAAATCCATCCCAGCGCAAAACGCCTTATCGCCCGCGCCCGTGAAGACGGCACAGCGCAGTTCGGGTTCTGCATCGTACCATTTCCACAGTGCGCCTAGCTCGATTGTGCCTTCGACAGGGAGGCAATTGCGGAATTCGGGGCGGTTGATGGTTACGAGGAGGATGTGTTTGGCGGGGAAGGTTATGAGGGAGTGGACAACGCGCGGGTGGGGCGTTTCTATCCACGCGGGCATGGGCTTAGTGGTGAGTGGTGTCGACATGTTGGGTGGTGTCTTGTGAAGAAGGTATTGGATAGACAGAGCTGTCCGCCGTGGTGCAACTTTGCGTTCGATATTTGATCCCGCAGTGCCAGCGCCGGATCCTCGAAACTTCATAGTCGACGCGTCCGGCACGCGACTTCTTCACCGAGGCAGCATTTTCCTCGCAATGATTCATCGCGCAATGCAGCGGATTGGGCTTCCATGAACCCCCACTTCGGCCCTGTGTCACCCCTAGTGTCGTCCGATGATTCATTAGCGCACCCCGCACAACGCCTCGGGTATCTGTGGGGAAGCTGAAGCCATGGAGCTACATCTTATCTCAGCACCCATCGGAGCACCGGGAATGCGTCTTCTTGTTCTCGGCTCAGGTACAAGCTGGAGCGATTAATGACTCAGAATGATGCATGAAGCCAGCAGCTCGGGTTACCGAGGCCAGATGATCGCGTGTTGACTCGGAACGCCTTCGGAAGCATCGAGCCAACGTCTCAAATCTATTCAACTGCGACCGTCTCACACTCTTCGTCAGTGACACTCCCACTTTGACCACGCTCTCCTCATCTCATCACCCACAACCATCACGCCAAAATGTCCCACCCAACAACCACACCGCCACCCCCCACACCAACCTTTCTCAAACTCTCTTTCCCCGCCCCCCGCGTGGTCCTAATCCGCATGGACCGGCCCACCTCTCTAAATGCCATGTCCACCGCCGGCCAATGGGAAATGCACTCCATATGGTCCTGGTTCGACGACGAACCCAACCTCTCCGTCGCCATAATAACGGGCACTGGCCGGGCCTTTAGTGCAGGCGCAGACCTCAAGGAATGGTCCAACTCCATGGGCGACGATGTGGATCCGAGCAAACGCATGGGTAACAGTCCCGCATTCAAGCCATTGAGTCGAAGGTTGGGTAAGAAACCGGTTATTGCGGCGGTCAATGGGCTGGCTATGGGCGGCGGGTGCGAGTTTGTGGTTAATTGCGATTTGGTGGTTGCGAGCGAGGATGCAGTGTTTGGACTGCCCGAGGTGAAGAGGGGAGTTGCACCTATTGGGGGCTGTTTACCCCGGCTTATACGGACTATTGGATTACAACGGGCGAGTGAATTTGCACTAATGGGGGAGCCTATATCAGCGCAGAAAGCGTATGAGTGGGGTATTGTGAACAAGGTGGTGAAGACAGAGCAGGTGGTCGGTGAAGCGGTACGATATGCGGCTGCTATTGCGGATAACAGCCCGGATGCGATTATTTGTACGCGCGCGGGTATACGGCAGGGGTGGGAAACTGCGGCGGTCGAAAGGGCGGTGGAGATCACTTTGGAGACGCAATGGGCGGAGTTGCAGAAGGGAGAGAACATCAAGGAGGGGTTGAAGGCGTTTGGGGAGAAGAGGAAGCCGGTTTGGGGGGGAAGTAGACTTTAGCTGGTGTACCGCAATGCTTTGAAGAAGTTGAACGCTATCAACGCTAAAGTTATGCTAACTGTATATGTGCGATCCAAAATGCATGAGAAAGGAAAGAAGGTGCCATTTGTTGGCGGGTTCGAACGAGCATGCGCAACTGCTCGGATCGCTATCCTAAGCTGATATGGAGTGCTTGCGTTTGCGGCATGCCTGGGCTTACGTTAGCTATCTTGAATCCATGAAATAATATGCAGGCTCCCGACGGCTCCTGAAAACCTCATAATCATTTCGACAAAGCGCAGGGAACGAGAAGGCTAGGTAATCCAATGTGTGCGACCTTCCCTCTGTGGCTTCCACGGAACACCGTCACGTAGAAGCTTCGCCGTGCAAGTCCGCTGATGGAGTCAATAAAGTACAACTACATTCATGAGACAACGTACTAGAGTCCTGCCTCATACTCGTCGAACTCTTCGTTTAAGGGAGTCCCCGGCCTTCGGACGGTCCCCCACTACCCTTTCTGAACAAGGAAGCTGAGTTGCTAATTGACGGCATGATTGATTGATAGCAACTCTGTAAAGCAGGCTCAGTCCTTGGAGTCCTACTAAACAGTTCCGGATTTTGGACGACCGGTTTGGGCGCAAGAGTGATGTACTCCCGTTCCACATGTCCTAGAAGAGTTAGTTCGCAAAGCCGAACTACGTTAGCTAAGACGCCTTACCCGACCCCTCCCAGTGTTCTCTAAATTGCCCAGAAGTAACACTGTCTACCTTTGCCGGCCTCTTCTTCTCCCCGTCCAGTACAATCCATTCATCCCACTGCGAATCGAGTCGCCTCCTCCGATCAAACACCATCTTTTGTGTCTGCGCCCAATCTGCATACGAAAACGCAACCCAAAAGCCTCCCCTGTCGTCCATATCCCCGTCTATAGCAGTGCCCCAAAGTCTCGACGATGCTACCGGCCACCCTGTTACAGGATCAACTTCTTGCTCTTCAATTTCGATAACACGCCTTCCGACAACCGCGTGCTGTTCTGCGTCCCAGAGAGCCTCGCGAGGCGGGTTCAATTCCAGCAGTGACAACGCTTCTCGGCGTATGGTAGGACACCGGCAGCGTGTTACGCAATAGTAAAGACTCGGAATTAGAGATATCTCGAAAGTGAAGTTGGCACCAGGCTTGGGGGGCATTGGCAACTTTGTATTGTCTGGTATCAAACCCATGGAAGCGAGGACGATGCGTGCGTGGTGGATGATTGCTTCGAAGCCTGCGGTGTAGGCGTCGTAGGCCATTTGGTCGAGAACGGTCGCGACGGGTACTGCAATGTACAACGGGTAGTGTATCAGCTTGATGGTACTCGCCTTGACTCTATCTTCTTCCGATAACCGACCGTGCTGTACAAGTAACATGAAGGATCGCTCCCAAGCTTCGAGGCACCGTGTTAGCTGCGTCTGTAACACTATCGCGTCCAGAGAAACGGGTATGTGAAGGAAGAGCTTCTGGCCCCACTCGCGAATGAAAAGAATCGACGCATTACGAAGTTGTGTGTGAGCCACCTCCGCCTCGGCCAGAGACGTGAAAGCTTGTGGTGGGTAGCTCTGTGGAAGCGGTGATGACATCTCGTAGAAACCGAACGTCAGCTGCGGGTAGCTCTGTGGACCCGTAATGGAGACGTTGAAGATATCCGGCACAGTCATGCCGTATAGCAGTGCAGCTGTCATTGTTCGATTGAACAATCCCACAAGACTGTCCGGGATAGCGGCGTCCCCTCGTCGCACTCGTTCTGACATGATCTCAAGCCCGCTTTTGAGATGGGTAAATGCAGTGTGGTAGTCGCCCCTGATGAACTCCAAGCACACGAAAAGTAGACATGCAACGAGTCCAATGTCTGAAGTGTAAGAAGGCTCCTTCATACGATGCATCAAGGAGCTCATAGCCTTGTTGTAGTGTCGGAAGAGCGTTTTGTGCTCATGAGTGGCAATAAATCCGGACCGAGCATGCCTCAGGCTTCCGGGCTCGGCCCGAGTGAGGTAGCCCAGAGCTACCAGGGCATGTCGGATAGAAGGCTCGGTCTGAGCCAGTTGGAGTGTGGTGCGAGTCCAGAAACCTTCGTCGAATTTACTGGATAGAGTGCGGCCGGCGCAGTGGTAGTAGAATTCTAGGTAGCGGACGCTCTCACCGGCTTCCATGAGCATGGGATTCGAACAGCGAGCAATAGAATATACCTCCGGGTTTGACCAGCTTGATTGGGTAGCCCGGTTTAGCGCGTACCCATCGCATTTTCGGCCGCTTCGGGTACATCTGTGCGTGTCAAGAGATGGGTCACACTGCACCTGTCAGGAGTAGCACATACTTCAAGCAAGCCGGCTTCCCTTCATCGCAGCGCACATGTCGAGCCCTGTAATCATTAGCCGAATGCACGTTGCATATTAATGATTATGCGATGAAGCGCTCTTCAGTGGACGTACTTGCAGGTAAAGCAGCCAGTCTTCACCTTGACGCCGAACCTTCGGGTCTTCTTCAGAGTACGAAATTCAAGGACGGTAACTCCGGGCTGCATGTTGCTCATGTTTACAGTGTTTTCCCATGTAGAGTTGCCGCGGGCAAAAAGGGGCGACAAAGGTGGCGTAGAGGCTGTTCTCAGTTTTCTGTGGTGGGAAGGATTGATTTCGAAGCTCGGCGTTGGTACTTGCGACGCTAGGGGTACAAAGATAGAGAGATTGCAGTGAGGATCCACCTGCCTAGTCCTCTTCGGTACACCTGAGCTCAAGCGAAGGCACGGATCTCTAATACAAGCACGTGACGTTTACGGTGTGGCCAATCAGTACCATCGACGAGCGAAGGCGCTAGTATGAACATGGGAATGTACGAAGTGTTACGAATGCGCTAGTCTGCAATTAGAAGTGTACGAAGAAGCTGGGGGCTGCGAGCCCTGAGGGTAATCAGGCGGATCGATATATGGTAGGAGGTGGGTGCATTGTAGATTTGTATCCGCTTATTCTACTCTCGTTCAAAACTATCTATCGCTCTCTCCGCCGTCGCTCTCTCCCGTAACTTTCATTTAATTCCCGATCTCATTTTTAACACAATCAGGGAGACGCAGACCAACTTGCTACTATACAAGGCTGCCAGTCTCATATATCGCCAGAAGTCCAGCGCGGTATCAACTGCTGATACGGTCACACCTTTGTACGTGCATCCCCTCTCGCGAAGATCACCGTCCTTGACACCAGTCGTGGCCACTGTTATCGATTACCAGTCAATTAACAGTCTCAGTAGACTGGACAACAAGTTCCATCCTTGATCCTCCGCACGCTCGCTTTTGAACAACGGCTTCGAAACGTTTCCGCCCACCACAGTCGTACGCGTTTCAAGACTCCACCGAAAAATCCTCATCGCAACCTCGCATACCATCACCATGGCACCCATGATCATGTCTTCCATTCTGAAGCGAGAAGGCGATAGCGGCGAGTACGCCATCCCGAAAATGGCTATCGTGGTGTTGTGCATGCTCGGCTCCGGCGTCCTCTTGGTCATGGGCTACGCTGCATCGAGACTCTTCATGTCGGACGACACCGACGGTATCAAGCCTTTGCCAGTGGACCAGCATGAGTACATGGCGACTGTGCGAGCAAGAAACTTGGACATACTGGAAGCCGAAGCGCGTAGAAGTATGTACGCACGGCCTAGACCCAAGGATGCTGTGGAGTGAATAGAGGCAGGCGGGCAAGTCGTGATAAGAGCGGCCTCTTATGTTTGGGGTGGAGTTGCGGGTCCTCGGGCGGCGTCGGGGAGAGCAAGATGTATTGGACGAGTGTGCGGAGACGTGCAGCCGTTCGTCTGGAGTACACCGGAGAGAGTGCCGTGGGTGGTTGGGCACCTCGAAAGATCTTTGCGGTTGGCTACATGTATCATAATGTTGCGGTGTACGAGAGGGTTAAGGGCGCCACAACCAATGCGCACCTGTTGGATAGGCATTGTAAGATGTATTGAAAGGGTATCTGTTTGCGCGGCTGAATACTTGAAATGGCAGTGTTTGTTCCTCCTGATTCTTCGGACAAACGAATGTCGAGCTACTGGGACGGGACGGAGGGACTTCGGGTAGGTCATCATGTCTCGGATCTGGTTGATTGTTCTTATTAACGGTATGTGAAAGGCTTATGAACTTCAAGACATCGTTTCTCGTATCATGCGTTCGGCCTGCCCTGGTTGTCTTTCGCGGCGTTAGCCGCCCGGGGAAGTGTCCGGATATTTTCTGTGGAGCGTTGCACGAGGGTGTACATTGGAGGATCGCATTCATGCAGAGTGCCATGCTTCTCGTAAACGCGCATGGCACTGGTAACGATGACGAGGCAGGTACTAGCGCGAGCTTAGCGTGAATGACGTACTTACTCACCTAGGGATCTCTTCCACAACAAAACAAACCCACTCAACGCGCAACCACAGACATCAAACAACATACAACCATGGCCGCCGCAAAAGAACAACAGAAACCCGCTTCGTCGGACGACAAGAAGAAGGATGACATCTCTGAAGAGGAAATTCGACAGGAATCCTCCAAAGCAGCCGACGCATCCCTCGCCGCGCAGAAGAAAGCAAGCGAACTCAAAGAAGCTGCAGCCGGCGCCGGCGATGCGGAGGAGCGCCAAAAACTCATGGAACAGGCCATCGATGCGCAAGTCAAGGCTGAGTCGTTCGGCAAAACCGCAAAGTATCTCCGATCAGGCGCCTTCCAGGGCATGGCCATGGGGACGGGCCTCGGCGTCGCGCCTGGTGCCACACTCGGCGCATTGACGGGAACCTTGGTCGGCGGCTTAACATCGACAATCTTGGGCGGAATAGGCGCAGGTGCCGGAGCAGTCACAGGCGTGCTCCACGGACCGTTTGTCAATATGGGGGAGGTTGCTGGGAAGGGGATACAGAAGGTTACGGGCAATCTCCCGTCGTGGGCGGCGACTGACGAGCAGAAGAAGGCCCTCGAAAGGATGGTGGGTCAAGCCAATGAGCAAGACATGCCCGCGAAAGATGAGCTTGAGAAGTTCAAGGGGGATGGTAAGGGCCTCGCGGCGGGTGGTGAGGACCTCGGATCTTGGGCGAAGAGCGCAAAGGATATGATGCCTTCGATGGGTGGAGGAAAGGAAGACGCCGCACCTACCGAGTCAAAGAAGAAGCCTCGCAAACTTGACTCGAGATCGAGTAGTAGCACTGCACAGTCTGCCGAAACGGCCGATCGCAAGAAGCCGCCTAAACTGGAGACGAGTCCGAATGGCAACAAGGCACAGCCGGCACAAGCGAGTGGTGACAAGAAACCTCCCAAGCTTGACTCGAAACCCGATAGCAGCAACACGCCGACCACGCGGTCGGGGAGTGCAAGAGGAGCACCACGCAAACTCGAAAAGCGCTCGTCATGATCTATCTATAGACATGAAGCCTGCCCAAGGATGTTGTTGGGCATCTACATATCAGCTGTATTAGCAATCGCCTTCTCTATACAAGCACAAAGCTCCGGTATCCTGAATGGCTTCGATATGACGTCGTCCATGCCCGCCTCCAACGCCTGCGATACCTGCTCCGATCTCACGTTCGCCGTCACCGCTATAACCGGCACATGCCCCCGTACAGCGCCCTCCTTCTGGAGCTTTCGGATCTCGCGCACGCACGTCAGACCATCCATGACTGGCATTTCCCAGTCCATCAGTACGAGAGAGAGTTCCTCTGCAGCCGCGTCGCCCGCCAAATAATACTGCGAGGTGCGTATATACTCTAGAGCCTCTCCTCCGTGGTTCGCGACGGCTACTTTCATACCAACATTCCGCAGTTGTTTAGCCAGAACGCGTTGGTTCACGAGGTTGTCCTCCACGATAAGGACATGCAGTTGGGCGGTGGTGATTTTGTCTTCGCTGGGTTTCCTACCTATGGAGGGAGACCGATCTTTCTCGTCACGAAAGCGGTGGGGTAGCACGTAGGCTTGGGTCCGGATGCTGAGGTTGGTAGGGCTGGTTGCCCTGATATCGTGTGGTGCGTCTTTGCTCTTTCGGCACTTTATGTAGAATGAAAAGATGCTGCCAACTCCAGCTTCAGATGCAAAGCCTATTGCGCCGCCGTGCATCTCGGTGAGACGTCGTGATATAAAGAGACCGAGACCGGAGCCACCTATTCGTCATAGTGAGGAGCATGTTTGCGATGATGGCGGAATTTAGCTTACCGTAATCGATGTGTGTGCGCGGCGAGCCTTGGGAAAACCGGGCGAAGAGCAGCTCGCGTTCTGCATCGCTCAATCCACGTCCAGTATCTTGCACTGTGAAGACAATGTATACCTTCCAGTGTCAGTGACATGCTCATGGTCAAAGGATCATAACCCACGATCTCTCCCTTCTCCCAGTCTGCCTGTAAGTTAACCGACTCTTCCGCCTCCTGCGTTCGTAGAAAAGACACGCGTCCGTCAGAATTGTGCAAGGGCTGCCCGATAGAGATACCAAGACTGACTGAAATCTCTCGCGTCTTTTCAGGCCGGGTAAACTTGATAGCGTTGGTGATGAGGTTCTGTATATAGTCAGCTTCGATCTACCTATAACGGTAGTAATGCCCACGATCAAGATTTGTAGCACCCGGGTTGGATCGAGGGAAACGTAGTCGATGTTGGACTGGTTGCACGAATCCTCCACGTGGAATTCGAGGCCAATGCCCGCTGCTTTCGCTTCGCCTTCAAACATCTTGACGGCGTCTCGAGCGATCGATTGCATCTGTACATCGACTGGTGTCATGATAAATAGACCGGAATCCAACTTCGACATCGTAAGTACATCTATAGGGCGTCAAAAACGATATAACGGAATTGATACGGGCAAGCGCATGAATGGCTTAACCTACCATCGACAATGGTCTTCATGTGCTGTGAACATTGCACGATGGTCGCTGCAGAATCGATGATCGTATCCAACACGTTCCGGTAGGCCACCTGGTCGTCTGTCGATGTTTCGAAAGCCTTGTGCACCGAAATGATACTCTATTGGATCAAGTTAGCCCATGTTGGTCAATCTCGCAGAGGTGCGCTCACATCGGCACACTGCACAATCGCAGAAAGAGGGTTTCTCATCTCGTGACTTTGTGCGCATTAGATCTCTATGGGGCTTGAGTGGTCGGGGATGTGGGTACCCACGATGTGGTGTCGATGAAATTCTCCAGTCGGCTGTAAGATGAGTAAATTGATATTTCATGGCTATTGAGGAGCTTACCGTTTTGACTCTCGCGCATCTCCGGCTTGGATAGCTTGGAGCTCCTCGCCCCATTTTTGCTGGCTTGCATCACATGTTAGTCTTGATATGATGGTAGCGTGCAAGAGTGTACCTGATGTCCGAAAAGCACCCCACGATCTCCAATACCTCACCGTCGTCCGCCAACTCGGGGAAGATCGAAAGTAAAATCCACATGGGTTGTGGCTCGTAGTCAGAGCCTTCAATGCCGGAGCTAGGTACGGTCCAATTTCTTTTCAAGCGCAACTCGAAAGACCTGTAAGGAGTTAGGCACGTAATGGCCTCAATGAAATCACTTGGCATACTGGTGCTGCTTTGTCTCGACGAGTGCCGCGAATTTGGCCTGGCCCAATCCCACGTATTCGTCGTCAATGAGTGCACCCCATGCTTCTTCAAGCTTGATTTCACGGTCATCCGGACTCAGAATGTGGTACCATGCCTCATTCCTATACGAGTAAACGCCGGCCATGTCAACAATGAAGATGCCAATATCGGCGCGCTCTGCAAAGCGTTGGAACTTCAATACGCTGCGCTCCAACTTCTTTTGGCTTTCGGAGAGTTGCTGCGTCAAGTCAAGTTTCATGGACTCCGCGTGTGCAATGGTACGCTCCCGGCGGTGTATATCCTCTTCGTGCAGAAGGATCGATGACAGAGACGTGGAGAGCAGTCGATTTGCGAGCATGACGAATTGGCGGTAGTCGTCATCGTAGGGTCGGCGTGGGTTTAGCCCAATGACCATGAACCCAAGAATGTTGTCTTTAGACGAGGTAGGGTTCATCGGACAAACCACGGCGGCCCGGCAAGCGTCGCCAAAACCCTGCCAGTCAACCCCATATATGAGGTTCGCAGCAGGTAATCCATGATCGAACCCAACTCTGATGGGATTACAGGCGAGCATGGCTTGACGAAAATAGGGTGTAAAACCGTGGTCTTGCTGGAAATCAAGACGTGCAGGCGCAGCTGGGCAATCTTCGGGTAGTCCAAACGAGCCTCGTAATACACACTCTTGATGGTTATCTGAGAATCGTGTCATGTTCGACGAGGTGTCGCTTCCATTGTCCGCCTCGACTGAGTATAGTAAAGCGAACAGAATGTCCTTCTCGTTTTGAGAGAGCACTTGAATAGCCTGCGCCCAGTACGAATCGGAATTGCGCGCTCGGGGAACTTCCTCGCTCAGCTGGAGAAGCGTCTGCGCCCGCCTCTCTGCGACGACCTCTCTCGTCGTCTCTACGGGGGTTTCGTAGTGACCAACAGTGATACCTTCAGAGTCGAAAATAGGGATGAATTTCAGGGAGAAGTACGTCTCCTCCATGAAACCTTTCCGCACCATGTGAATAGACGTGTTGATCTTCTCGACTGCCTGCCCAGCTAGATTTTGCTCGATAATTGGTTCGAAATACTGAAGCCATATAGAAGCCAGTGCAAATCGAGCACTGTCACCTAGACAGGGATGGAAGTCGCCGAGAAGCTCGATGTAGGCCTCATTGTATATCATAATGAGATGCGGACCCCAAAACACGACTGCTGGTCGTGGATCTTGCATGACAAGAGTAGCGACGCTACGCAATTGTGCGGACCATCCATTCATGGGTCCCAAGGGTGTGTTGGCCCAGTCAATGCTGCGGGTCCATGTGACATGAGGCGACATCTTGGCCGGAGGGGGGTCAACAGTCCAATCATAGGTCGACATCTTAGTTCTCGAAGAGTCCTTCAGCAGCCCGTTTTCGAGGCTTGAACTTTTAATGGGTTTCTCCATACTTGTTGCAGTTTGAACGGCTGTTCCACTTATGACGCTCCACCGGTTGTTGACTAATACGTTTGTCCAAGTGTGGCTGTAGTGGACTGAGGAAGCCCCGGTGCTCGCCTGGGAGTTGAGCATCCAGTTTTGGAAACACGCATAGGTGCCGCACAGCCCCGTACCACCGGTGGCAGAATCATCTCTGAGCCCGTTTCTGACCAATGAATCCAGAAGCCCTTGCGGATCGATGGCAGCCAAAGCAGGATTCCAGTACACCGGCGTAGACGAATCAGCAGCACCCGTCGCTGCCGTATCCACGACGAGCGTCGGACGCGGGTCGAGTTCCAGCAGCTGCAGCATGCCTAAACCACGCAAGGCTTCGGAGGAGTTGGTAGGCCGCATCACGTCCGTGCTCATCGCGTACATGCGCTCTCAGGCGGAGTGCGGTGGCGCTGTTTCTCGACGACAGAGCCATGTGCGAGCGCTTCTCAAAAATTGGAGATCGCAGGCAAGGAGGAAAAGAGAGGAGCTACAGGTAATTGACACTGAAAAGAGAAAATGGGATTCTGGAACCATCGTCGAAATAGTGTCCACGGTCCGCGGCTGGGCTAAACGCACACGTCATAGGCTCATAGCCTGACGCCACATGTTCCTAATGATCTCTGAATCCAGCTGCCATGGTGAACATGTCTTGCACGCAAATTTGTCCAGAATTTCACCGGTAACTCTTTCGGGTGATGCTGTTTTTGGGTGGCCCTTGGTGGTGAGACTGGACTCGACGCAGTAGGCGTTTATCGCGATGACGTCACGACTGTTCTGCGCTCTTTCGGTGTTTAGTCTACGTTCCTTTACTACAACCTGTTGTAAAATTCATCCGCCAACCGCCGACGCAGCTTCCTCTATCGTTTTTATGTCCATGTCCTGCTTGTCGTATCGAATCCAATTTACACCCAGCGCGAGTAATATGTCCATTCCCGGTGCCACCTGGACCGTATTCTCCTTTGCGAGTTTCCATATGTTCGGCTTCGTCATTATGGTTGCTAGGCTTCCGTTGACCACAATGCCAAGCTGATCTTTCCCTTGAGCCATCTTCTCGACTGCGACCGAAGGTGGATTTCCACCAGCTCTGGGATCAAGCTTCAGACCTAGCTCATAATTAGCGACGCTCCAGCGGCTCAAGAGCAGGATTGCTCACGGTAGTCCGTCCTGAACATGCCTCGGTGCAAGAAGAGGTGCCAAAGTGTGCTTCCGTCGGGCGCATGTGCATAATACTCGGGGTCTCTGCCAGTCCACTTGTGCTCTTTCTTCTGGATCCTCATGACTTCGCGCCCATCTACTAGTCTAAAGACCATAACGCGCTTCTCTTCTTCGTCGATCTTGAGAAGCGGGGCGCCGGGGACCCCGGATCCAGACATGAATGTTACCGAGTAACGGGACGAATGCTTCTTGTCCGCCTTCACGTGGAAGTTCTCCAGTTTTTGCGCAGTGAAGCCTTGAAATAATGGAAGGCCGGGCTGCGGCAGCGGGTTGAGAGCTGTGAGAGCCATCGTTGAGTGTAACGAGGTATTGTTTCAACAATTCTGAACAGTGTAGCAATGCTGATGATGCTGATAACGTTGAAGAAGACGGTCGATTATAACAACAGTTCGGGAGGTGTGATCAGGTCTGAAACTGAGATGAGAGGATATTCATATCTCATAGGTCGAACACCAACAGTCAATAGGAAGTGACTAACGTCTCAAGCCAAAGTAGTGCTTCTGCAGGTGACGTGGTTTCCAAGAGCCTCATGCTAGCGATGAACGCCCAGTTATACCAGCACAGCCAATCGCATCACTAACCTACCATGCGCATACGTTTGTTCAAAAGCACGTTTGCTTGGCTCACTGCCCATCTACGATTGCTTGGCCCAAGAGACTACCTTGGAGGGAACCGGATCGCCAACTATTATCGGTTCTACGAGGTGGGCTGAGTTCCGCAGTCCCATTTTTAGGTACCCGGGCACGTGCCGGGCTCTCGGTGTCTCGCTCCTGCTCGGTCTTCGACTGGGCCCACTTTACAAGCCGTCTTAACTATACCGAATCCGGGATTTCAGAAGGCCAAGCCTACACGAAACAAGAAATACTGTTGTGATCACAACATGAGGAAACATTTTTTCTTCTGACTCGATGCCATCTTAGGCTGACGCTGTAAAGAGCTTTGTTCACTTGTCGAGGCTTAAAATAGCAGACATAATTACCAGAAGCCCACCACTCGTCACGCTTACAGCAGTGTTGGTATCGAAGCCATGCTGGAAGAGCGTGTACGAACACGAACTCGCCATTGAATCGAATATCAGCGATGAGGGCCCCCGTGTCAAGAGTGTTCCACTCCACCGTTACTAGGAACTCGCCACCGTAGGCTAGCGCGACATCTTTCCACACCCAGCTACTAGGAACTCGCCACCGTAGGCTAGCGCGACATCTTTCCACACCCAGCTACTACCCCCAGGCCAAGAGGTGACTCCCGAACGGGTTTCCACCATGCTAAGCAAACCTTCCCACTTGCCACTGAAAATGAAGCATGCGTACTATCTAACGAAGGCGTGACCGTCCACAAAATCCCGATCGAGTGTACAGCTCTAAGGTCGAATTCAGGCAAGAAGCTCCGCAACATCGACAATTACGCTACTCCGCCCGCCGAGTATCTGAATGCGATACGTATGTGGCGCGCATTAATTGACTCTATCACGACGTCGGTGGCATTGAATTATAAATTCGACAACACGCAAGCCATCCGACAATCGGTACAAGTGTACCGTGCAGACACATCAGAGGAAGTTCAACCACGCGCTGACAAGATCCTCGAAGCCAGTGCTTCTGTCGGAAAATATATATGCGCTACCTGGTCTTATCTGCTCGCAATCCGGGGGTTCTTCCTCTTGCAGATGAAAAGCTGGGGTATCTACTCTGTACTTAGACACTATTCTATGAACGCAGTGACTGCCCTCAAAAGCTAGTAGTAAAGCGTACGCCTAAGTAGGCAGTGCTAGAGAGGTTGTAGAATAGAGTAGGGATTAAACGCTAGTACGTTGGCGTACCTCAACTATACTTAATAAATAGGTAGTAGAAATGTAATCGCTACTAGAGAGTTAACGGCTATACAAAAGCGGATAGGCTAAGCTACATAGGGTGCCTGTTGGAAAAGATACTGCCAATAAGTGAGGCTTAGAGGAGTCTGGTTTGGCGACTGCGGAGTAAGACGATGTATGTTACGAGGTACCGCGTTACTTTAGGTGGTCGAGTTAGCTTCTATAGCGTTATCGAGATAGGGAATTATGGCGCATCCAAAGGTTGTGTACAAGTACTACTTAAACCACCCCACCGTAGTGCGTGCGCATAACGAAACGTTCATTGCAGTCGCTTGACGACCTTGTAAATCGATATCGTAATTATGCTTTAATATACCGGGGTGCTGCAATCTTGGTATTATGTTTATTTCTCACGTGTTTAAAAGTGCGACTAAGTATTGAATCAAGTATATAGGCGGAAAACAGCCGAATCGGAAAATTCCATATTCGAAAGCTTAAGAGGAATAAGCTCATAGACACGAAGGCATTCATGAAAATCGACAAGAAGGAAACCAAGTTGAGCGTGAGGTGGGCGCTGATGGTTGCGATAATCATCTTTCTGTCACGTGTCCAGTGCCACCACTAGAGCAGATGCTCATTAACATCCGCTGTCGCCGATAAAAACCAGTTTCTAAGAGACGGAGATAAGGACAACTATGAATAGCTTGGGAAGAATGCAGATGGACGGTGATCGAGCAACGCCCAAGCACTGTGCCGGGTTGGCGATAAGAGTACTGGGCCGCAGTGGGATAATAGTACTATGCAGTAGTAGAGACAGAAGCACTACGCCCGGCCTCAATCAATCACTGGGTTCCTCGTCGGCCAAACTATACGACGTTTTGTTGTCAAACAAAGAGTGCGTGGGTGAAGCTATGCCACCTCTGACGTCCGTGGAACGCCACTTCTCTCGGTGCCCGAAGCGTATGTGGTGCGACATCGCTAATCATGTAACGATCGGTGGGTAAGTTATATAATGCGTACAATCTGTCATTGATCGTGCTTGTAGGCTGTTGATTGGTTCAAGGCTGGCACGAGGCAGACAGCCCGCACGGCGAGAGGTGTTCCGTGATGGATTTGGAAGGTGACACCAGGTGTAATGTGGACACGAACGAAGTGCCGGAGGTTACAGAGATCATGTACAAGTAAGCGGACGTCGAAGGAGTCAAATACAATCCTTACATTGTTGATGGAAAAAAATCTCTGCAGCAAAACTTCTATGAAGTATCCTCACCAAATACTGTCAGCACGGGACCAGAAAGGGAGTTCACTGACTCCCACCTTCATTTTCTATTGAAATGGAATTTTAATCCGAAATCCACAGGTCAAAATCCACGCAGACGGGCAACCTTCAGCGTGGTGCACTGCGCGAAAGACCCCGTCTTGAGCAGAAAGAGAACCTTGATTGCTACGAGGCAGAGCAAAGAGCAGTGACATGGAGAGTCTACTCTGTGGTTCTTCCAGCCCTCGCTGCTTTGGATCCGCTGATGTCTTGCGACCCTGAAAGTGGTTTTCTCACCGTGGCACCAATTAAAGTTTCCATCGCGCTCTCATTGCGGCTTCGGGTTTCTCGACCATTCATATGTTCTTCACAGCTTCCACATATTCTTCGTTATGTCTTATTAAATGATTCCAGTGCGGTGTATCGTCCCATAAGTGCAGATCCACATCCCAGCCCCTCTCCTGCGCCTCTTTGGCGTGGCTAACGATATCCTGGAACGGCGTATTTTGATCCGCCTTGCTAGCAAAGTAGCATATGGGTTTGATTCTAGCTGACTTCGTATTTACGTTTGTGTTATCACCGTTCGAGACGTTCTCCAGGCCGCTGAAATGTATGAGTGTTTCGTTGAAGATACATTGACGCATCACAGTTTCTGGTCTTGGGTATCTGCCCAGTGCTATAGATGATTCTCAGACCAGGCGAGGCGTAACTGGCGGCTATGGGACCAAAAACATTGTACAGTGGGGCACTCGGTATATTTTGTTGAAAGCCGCGATAGTTCTGCTTAGCTCCCCCGATCGCAAGGGCCGAATCGATGACCAGGCCGGAAAGCGGGAGGGGCCTACCCGTCTCTGACTGCCATACTTGTAGATGTTGTAGGACGTTGTTCGCACCGCCGTTCGAGAAGATGTGTAGGAGTATGCGTGGGTTTATCGAGGAACGCGTAGCCCCATGATGTGCGTCGAGATTGTTGATACTATAACCACATTCCTTCAAAACCTGGGCGATTGGATCTATTGCAGGTCGAATATTTGTCCTTGGGATAGGGTAATGCGCGAGGGAATTTTCCATCAGTCCTCGGATCAACAATATCTTTGCGCTTGGAGCAACCTTTTTGTATAGAAATGTATATCTTGCGATGTTCTTTGCTGTGCTGCCGACCCACGTGGCGAGAATGACCAGTTGGCCTTTTGCGGGGTCTCGAGGCTTGTAAACGGAAATGAAGTGACTTAATGGCTGAAAGCCTGTACTTTCGGCCTGATTCGAATCCTTTGACATTTTGTGACGGTCCTGAGTATTATAAGTAGACGTTGGGTAAATGGCGTTGCCCGGGATTAAGCCGCGGTAACTACTTAAGCGACGAATTAATAAGCTACGCCCGTGCCGCTTTCCTGAAAGGCACACATGTGAAAACGAAACTCCCGGCCGGCCTCGAAGCTGGAAGACTTGTACAATGTTTTTCATCATTCATGGTGTGATCGAAGTATTTATGTTGCTGATTCAGTACATAGCCGCCGCAGTGTGCAGTCCGGAATCCCATCCCATCTTCAATGTTCGCTTAGACAGTCCGTTCCGCAATATGAGAGAAATTGCGAACATTCTGTCTTTCTAGTCTCTCGCGACGTGATGAAGAAATCCGTCATTTTGACCGGCTCATCAAGTTTCACAACAATCGTGGTTACTCGGAGCGAACCTTCGCTAGTAGAACGCAAATATTGTTGGCTTGTATAGGAGGCGATTGTGGTTCCGATTCCTACTATACGTGTGATATCGCTTGAACAATCTAATCAGGGTAATACCTACTCAGTCCCGGAAGGTGTTCGCTCCTTGGCTGTCAGCCTCTAAACCTCTTGGCCGTCAGCGTCCAAAATTCTTGGCCGTCAGCCCCTGTACATCGTGACCGTCAGCGTCTACACAGCATTATCAGAATCGGGTCCCAATTATTGATGTCCCTGATACGAGCTCTTTTCACGTATAGGTAGCTTCCAGTACTTATACAGACAATCTCGCAGACATCGCTCGGTCTCCAACTCACCGGCTCTCTACTGTCTTTTTCTCGCCTCGTCTTTGCCTATTAGAGTCGCTGCACGGTGCTTCTGCATCCTTCAATATCGCTGGAATACACAATGGCGTCGCACATTCTCTGGATTGCCCTTGTTGCGGCCCCGGCTCTTGCGGTACCCTTTTCATCGCATGCACCAAGAAGTGGTATTTCATGGAACAATTGCGAAGAAAAACCCGGAATTTCACGTAAAGTCCAATGCGCAAATATGTCGGTTCCAATCAATTGGGATGAACCCGAAGGCGACACTTTTAGCCTAGGCATGGTCAGACTTCTTCGACCGTCAAACAGCACCGCTGAGAGGATCGGGAGTCTATTCATCAATCCAGGAGGGCCAGGTAATAGTGCGACTGCGACCGTCGCAAGGTTTGCGGAAGGCTCTCCGTTCACGGAAGGGTTGCCAAATATCTCCTCCGACATATTAGACAGGTTCGACCTTATTGGCGTGGACCCCCGAGGCGTCGGTCACAGTGCACCACTTCAATGCGACGCAGCCATCTGGAATGAACGCGTTTCTCAGTTCCCAAAGACGAAGAAAGAGTATGATCAACTAGTAGACAAGAATAAGAGGCTTGGGGAAAGCTGCCTGAAGCAGACTGGCGACATAGTCAAATACCTCGACACCATCTCTGCGGCGAAGGACCATGAGGCTGTACGCGCCGCACTTGGGGAGAAGATGAATTGGCTGGGCATCTCTTACGGAACACAGCTTGGCTCTCAGTACGCCCAACTATTCCCGGAAAACATCAGAGTTATGGCGCTCGATGGCATACTGCAGCACAGCCAGGCTGAATCGTCCAACATCCTGATCGAAACCACTGCATATGCCGTTGGACTTGCGTCGTTCTTCGAATGGGCCGGTACAGATGAAGCTAGCCCTCTCAAGGGTCAGGACGTCGAGAAACTCTGGTACAGCATATTGAAGAACGCCACAGACACACCGATACCAGCACCGGGTTGCGACGGTAATGAAGGCGGCTGCTACAAAGATGTAACTGAGGAAGAATTTCGGCTGAACGCACAAGGTTTCGTCATTTTTCCGACATCAAGAACCGCATTCGCAAAGGCATTGCTTCAGGCGAGTGAAGGCGACGCGACGCCTTTTTCCAGCAGACTATCCTCAAAAGGAGACGCGAGGTTGTATCCCACTATTGGGATCGCATGTCAGGATTGGTCTTCCTCCGCGTCCTCATTCGAGGACTACCAAGCAAAGATGCGCATTGGAGAAGTCTTCGCTCCTTTGACTAAGGGAGCTTCCCAGTCTTGGACAGTGCAAGCATCTTGCGTGGGCTGGCCGGCGGCGCGTAGGAACCCACCTGCGAAGTTGAAAGTGCAAACGGATGCTCCGATTCTGATGGTCAACAGTAATCGAGACCCAAGTACGGGCTACGTCTGGGCTGTGGGCATGTTGGAGGAGATTGAGAACAGCGTCTTGCTGACCAGGAATGGAGACGGCCATACTAGCTGGCTGCTGGGAGAAGACACAGCAAAGGCGATCAATAATTTCTTAATTACCCAGAAGCTCCCGGGACCAGGTACGGTTCTTGATTCGTAGAAAGATTGCCATAACACCTGTTAGATTTACGGGCACGTCACAGGTGCGCGAATTGGCCGCAGCATGACCCAATCGTAGAGTACAACTTTCTTTCTCCTACTTATTTATCGAAGTACCTTTCTTGACAAACATGAGCTTTGCGACGCCACGGTTGTAGAACGAACCCCAGCTAGGGTGCGAGGTCTTCCAGTATCTTTCTAGTAAATTCCAGGCTGTACCTCATCTGCTTTGGAAACATATCCACCTCCTCCACCGGGCCCCAAACGGAGAACTTAACGGCGTCTTTTCCTGGCTCGAAATGAACCCAAAGTCCCTTCATACTTGATGGCCACGATCCTACTTCCAGGAAGCCCGTCTCAAGGCAATCCGTCATAATCATCCTGGGTCTCGACTCGCGATATATCTTGCTGGCGAACAATTCAGGTATTTCTTCGGCTTCCTCTAACATCCATTCAAGACAAAGCAAATGACGGTCACTTCCTTGTCCCCTGCTGCAGCGCATAAGGTTCGACGCATGCGCTTTGGTCGCATTGACGAACAGAGGGAGCAGTGCAGCCGGCTTGCAATCTTCTTCCGATGCTGCATCGCAGAACTCCTTCACTTCAGACCAGAGGATATGGTTGATATCGACACGTCCTTTGGAAAAATGACTGATTGAGACCGGTTCGTGGCCCAGGTGACTGACTCCAAAGAAACGTCTACAAGCTAACTGTATGGCCACCTGTATTGCAGACTTTGGGGCTATCTTGTGACTTCGATAGAAGTCGAAGTCCACTGTGCTGATATCGAAACTGATGCAGTCATGAATGCTCGTCGTGTCCAAAAGCTGCTGCCGCACCCGCTTGATCTCAGTATCGAGGCATGGGTTTGTCTTGAAAGCAAAGCCTTCTAGTGTCGGCTGGTCATATATGCTCGTTGGTCCATCAGTGTCAGGAATGTAATCTTGAATCGCCTGATTCACACATGCGTTTACCCTTCTCATAGTGTATCCATCGATCATGCTATGTTCCCCGGTAGCTGCCGAATAGCCATTACCGGTGATGGTAAATTGAATTGGTTTGTCGCTCCATCTATTGAAGCCATTCGCGTGGAGGAACAGATGACCCCGATCCGATGGTGTGGCCGGTGAGGCCTCATCTAAGTTGATGATAAATGCAGCAGATTCTACGGCTTGAAGCCAAGCGCTGTTATCACTCGAGAGGCTGCGAAGCAGTGTCCGATTTTCCATCCATTCGTTGCGCGAGTCTGCTGTGAGCACTCCCACCCAGGATCTAGGAAGATCTTTCCTTGCAATTATCTGCTCGAACAGCGTCCGAAGTGAGCGGAAGGAAATTGTAACATCCATATCCGTCAGAGGGATCTTGAAAGCATTTCCGCACCTGAACGCGATAATGTGCTCGCTATCAGGATACCGTACCATGACGTCTTCGTGTATTCTTGGCTCTCGCGACGTGTTGAATAGGTATTGGTATTGCACAGCGTCCAGTATCTGTTCGTTGACTACTTCACGTTCGATATCACCTGCCTTGCAAAGGGTCCTGAAGTTGAGACACGCCACGGTGATAATAGCAGCTCTCTCTGCCTGAGTATGCGGCAAGGAGCTCTGCCAATGGGTACCGTAGAAACACCGATGTGGAACCAGCGGGACCCGAGCCTTCATGTGGAAATTAGTGTTGTAGAGGTTCTCTTGCCAGCTTTCGGTCGTGGGATGATTGGCCAGTGCCACGAGTCGATTTTGCAATATGAGGCCGATGCCTCCGGAAGCTTGAAAAGCTCTAACCATCTGCTCCGCTCGTCTGTAGTCGGACTCGTTCAAGGTCACTTGGACCGCTTTAAGCCAATATTGCAGCGTCGAATCTAGATCGGGTAATGGTAGTTTGGGAAGCGTGCCTTTGTTCTTATCATTGAAAAGTCTTGAGTCCGTCGCAGCGGAAATGCCCTCTTCTGACACGGATTGGGCGGATACTGCGACTTGTTCTGTTGCTGTCGACTCCGCAATAATGGGACACTGCAATGCAATCTGCCGGACTAGGCTTATGGTGCTTCTTGAATCGGCAATGGCGCTGGTCGTGATGTTTGTCCGGAACGTCTGGTTGATCCAATTCTTGAGCTCAATGACGACGAGGGAGTCTGCACCTAGCTCCGACATGCTCCGCGTGGGGTCGATGTCTCCGCTAATCACGACCAAAGAGGCAATTTTCCCTTTCAGCGCCTCCAGTACGATCTGCACGGCTTCTTCAAATGAGTTTGCTTCTTCCAAAGTGGGCTGTTCAACTCGAGCAGTACCGGCTTCACGGTCAACTTCTTGGACTTTTCGTTTGTTGCGCAACAAGTGAGACAAAATACGTTTGCCGAGAAGTGGCGAATCTGCCGCGTCGAGCGACTGGTAGTCGAATCCAGAGATGATCTCTAAATTTCTGCGCCCTGTCATACTCTCGCCTAGGCAATACTTGATCAACGCAAGGACATGCTCGGAGCTGACAGCCCGCAATCCTTGGCGCGCGAGAATGCTCTTAGTCGCGCGATCCTTTGAGAGAATACCAACATCATCGATTGCCCCTGGAGAGACTGCGATCATCCGTGGGCCATTGTCTCTTTGGGTCCGGGAAAGGTGGCTTAAAAACGCATTGCCGGCGGCATAACTACCTTCAGCAATAGTACCGACCACACTGCCTACAATGGAAGAGAGCATTAGACAAAAATCTAGAGGCTGTGCTTCTAAGACCTCGAGTAGATTTCGGGTTCCGGTAACCTTGGGTGCGATTCCTTCTGTGAAGTCTTGCAGAGTCATCTGTGAGATGATACGATCCCGAAGCACCATCGCACACTGTACCATACCGCGGATAGGTGGCAAGTGTCGCATAACATTCAAGAGCTGCTCGCTAAGGTTCGGTAAATTTGTAACGTCGCTGCATAGCAACTGCACATTGGTACCGAGGGTTGTGAACTCTGCACCGATTGATGCTATGTCCTTGGTCGACAGGGTTCGTCGTGTCAATAAGACGAGATTTAGGGCTCCATGTCGAGCGAACAATTTAGCAATTTCGTATCCGAGACCACCGAGGCCACCTGCGATCACATAGGTCCCATCGGATGACAGTTGTAGAGATTCTGGCTCCATTGGCGGCCCACTAACTTTGACGTTCTTTTCGGTCGTAAATACAACCTTTTGCTCTAGGGTCCCTCGAGGTTTGCCGGAAGCCTCGGCAAACGAATCCTTCAACTCCGAGATAGGCCTAATTGATAATGAAGGTGCCCTTAGATGGCCGTTTTTGACCAGCGACAACAGTCTACTGAGCATTGCACCGATCTTGTTGGGATGCTTTTGGCCAAGCATGACAACGTTGGGAAAGGCATATCTGGTGCCTGCTTTGACAAAAGGTAGTGCTCTAGAGCTCGCCTGGCTGTACGCTAGGTCGACATAGGTTCCGAGTCCAGCAACGAAGTCGGCCAACTCTTGTGGGGGCCGAATTCGAGATGCGTTGACAACGACATCATATCCACTGCTGCAAAGCTCTACACGTTTCGACTCCGCAGAGAGCTGATTGCCCTGCTCAGGGATCGCCTCAACAAGACCAGATCCTTGCTGATCATCACTTTCGATATATGCGAATACCTTGGACCCACGCCATCGCGCTATGGCTACTGCGGCTTGCCCAACAACACTATTCGCACCGTGTACTAGGACCGTTTGTCCTTGTTCGAGCGCAGCAATGTCAACGAGGGCATGCCACGCTGTCGCGTGGTAGAAAGGGAGAGCAGCTGCGAGAGCGAAAGACATGCCTTGCGTCATTTTAGCGATGGCGTCCCCGCGTATACGGATTCGGCTCGCGTATGGGGTAGCCCCGAATCCACAGACGCGATCTCCGACGGCCCAAATATTTTCAAATTGTGCACCATACTTCTCTATTACGCCGGAGAATTCACCAGTCATGAGATCCCTGCTTTGGGCGTAGCCGCTCATCATACGAGCGTCTTCGTATGTGACACCGCACGCTTGCACATGGATTTCTACTTCGTCATGTGCAACATCGCCTTGCAATCGATCGTCTTCTTCAAAGTCCGCACCGTCGTGGACGTTGGCTTTGTTGGTCGATAATCGTAAGGGTCGCCCGGACTGATGAAAAGGTTGCAATTCGGATGGCATTTGTCGCAAATCGCGCGCAACGGCTTCATTCACTTGCCGATCCGGTACAATGCGTGGGATGGTGAAAACGCCATCCTCATATACATATTCCTCCTCGGGACTATCGTGGAGGAATGCCAAGTCGAGGAGGCTGACAAGGTCGTCGAAGCAAGCAGTAGGCCGGGTTGCGTTGAAGACGTTTTCTTGCATGTCCAAGGTCACAAGCTTGAGAGACGCATTCTCCACTCGTGCAACGCGAGCAAATCCAGACATGAGGGCATTGTTTGACTGCATCCAGCCATGTGGATCTGCCCGGAGACTGATCCAGAAGACTTTCGCGGCTTTCGATAGTATGTTCACGACCTGGCGGAAGCACCCATCCTCTCGTGTGGTCAAGATTGGCGAACTGCCATTGTCGAGCACGATCATCTGTGCTTCCTCGCTGATTTCGTCAAAAAATGGTACACGTTCAAGCTTCAAGCTTGTTTGGGCGATCAAAACGTTGCTTGCTCGATCAGCGAAGCTTTCTGTCCAGTTCGGGCAACAGCGAACCTGTACTGGTGCTGGTCGCTTAGACGATGGCGCTCTATCATTGAAGGGCTGCGAAATAAGCATGGCGCATCGATGAGCCGCATTGTCAAAGTCTTTAGCCGACACAGCTACACCACCCAGTCCGTTGCGAATTAAAGCCTCGTCCCACTGAGATACAGAGAGGAAAGGACCATCGGGACGACCATCGTGGCACCCAGCCCACCACCCGGGAAGTACTCCAAGGCAAGTGTTGTAGAATGGAACGTTCTTGATTGTCTCAATCAGCACCAGCCTACCACCCGGTTTCAGTAAGCGTTTGATTCGCGAAAGCGCTCCGTCTATCGATATGGAGACGTGAAGGACGTTAGAAGCCAAAATGAGATCGAACGAGCCTTCTTGAAATCCTTGGTCTACCGGATCGTGCTCTATGTCCAGCTTTGCAAAGATGATGTCGTCGCTCCACTTGTTCAGGCGGACTCTTGCACGCTCGAAGAAAGCGGCCGAGATGTCACTGAACACATAGGATTGGAAAGGGTGGGTTTCGGCCTCTGATAGTGCGGTTAGAATAGGCTCTGTCGCTCCTCCTGTACCAGCGCCAATCTCCAAGACATCCAAGGTCGGATGCTTGAATACTAAGTGTTGAAGGTAACTTGACAGATAGCCGTAGCATCGAGTCGAGGCGTCGTCCGCATACAACCGCCACAACAAGCCCTCGTCCGTGATCAAGGCTAACGGGTCCACCTTCGCTGTCAGAATGTCGGCGAGGTTGTCTCCAATGAGCGACAAAACCTCACCTTCAACTCCGAGCTGCTGCACTTCCTCCAGCATTTCCTCGGCTTTCGCGTCATCTCTAAGTTCTGAAAATTCTTCCGTTCGAGAAAATCGTCGCATCCAATCCAGCAGCCATCGATGATGCTGAATAGAGGGTACGTCTGCTGCGTCCAGGCTTTGGAGGCATCGCTCGATGTACACCGTACTTGCCCGATTCAGTGCGCTGAATTTGGCTGACTGCGCCAGATCTTCTCCCGCTGTCGCGCTGTTCGTCGAGACGATGTGCTGTGACTTGATAAAGTCTACATCCAGGCCCCAAAGAAGCTGGTAGCTCATAGCGCGGCGCGCCAGTGAGCTCTTCTGCGTGGAAAGAGCCCGAAAGACAGTTCCCTTTTGTTCGAACACGAGCTCCGAGGACATATTTTGTGAATCTGTAGCCTGATATGCTTTTATCTCCGTACAACAATTGCGTGGCCAGGTCTTACGGACCGAAGTATGAACATCAAATATCGAACCCGGCGCCGATGCGATCCCAGACTTGATGATGATGGACTCTATGGATTCGACAACTATGGCTGCTCCACCGTAATGTCGGCCAAAGATCGCAACGGACGTATGCGTCATGGCGTCTAGCGTGGTTGGATGCAGAACGTGAGGTTGATGCTTAGATCCAGTCAAGCAGTTTATCAGATTGGGAACGCGAACGGTGCAGACACCACGTAAAGGGTCAATCTGCAAGTCCTTCACGATCGCAAAGTGCGGTCCATATGTATTGCCGTTCGATTGAACCTCTCTATAAGGATCTGGTACGTTTGCCAGACCGTTAGAGACTGTGGTTGCGTGACAATACCCCGGTAGGTGGTGCTGGATTTTCGGTCTCTGGTACTTGACCCTACCGCGACAGTGGACCACACTGGTTGCTTGATCAAAGGCAGTGGTCATCCTAAATTCTGCCCACCCTGAATCATGCTCTGGCTCAAGGTGTAGGAACAAAATCCTCGTTTTGGGTACCTTGGGTAAAGCAAGGGCTGCGAGAAAGTGCACATCCTTCAGCTCAAAAGTTTCGGGAACATCGACGTTTTCTCGAATACATGCATATTGACGGACAGCTTCAATAACCATGGAAACGAATCCCGATGCTGGAAAGACCACTTCTCCGTCGATGACATGATCTCCCAGCCAGGGCAAAGCACGCAGATCTAGAACATGTCTCCATACGGGACGGTCCATGTTTCCGCCGGGAACCAACAATCCAAGCAGATCATGGTATGGATATTTCCGAAATCGATGTTCCTTGGATCGTTGGGATTCGTGCCAGTACTTCGACGAGTGATCCCAAGGATATGGAGGGAGAGATGTGATGACTTGCGGGCTTATGTCGGGTGCCAAAAGACCATTCACCATCCCAACATCGATAGGAGCTCCACGTTCAAAAAGTGACGCAGCTAACCCCGAAAATGTGTCGATGGCGTTCCTATTCCGTGTCAAGACCGAATACAAATATGGCTGCTTCCGACTCGAGGCTTGCGACGAGATCTGCCGAATGGGTCCTGCTAGGGCGCCATGGGGACCCAGTTCAACGATCAAGATGTCCTCACTAGAACATGAAGCCAGTACATTCGCAAACGCCAAATGAAACCTCACTTTGGAGACGAGGTTTCGAACCCAATACCGGACGTCGCATTCACCATGCATCTTGCCAGTGACGGAAGACACAAACCTTACGGACGAGGGCTTAGCTGACCAGTGAGTCCCGCGAAGATCTTGGAGATACTGATCTGCGACGCCGTTCATGTGGTGCGAATGATAGGCACGGTCAATCTTCAGTCTCCTGCTCCAGATTCCCTTGGTGTTCAACACGCTCACTAAGTGCTCAATTGCCTCTTCGTCGCCGGATACGGTCGTGCTCGAAGGACTGTTTGCACATGCAACGACAGCCTTTGCAGACTGTAACGATGAAAGCAGCAGCTCGATATCTTCTTCGCCTGCATCTACCGCCAGCATCGCTCCCCGCTCCTCCGGCTTCAGTCTACCTCGGAAATAAGCGATTCTGATCGCATCCGCATGACCCAATTTTCCAGCAGCGTATGCTGCTGCAATTTCTCCGCTGGAATGTCCTAGCACTGCAGCCGGTTTCACACCGGTAGCTGCCAAGAGCTCAACAAGTGCGATCTGAAGTGCGGTGGTTGCAGGCTGTGATATCGCACTTTCGTTGATCAGGGAAACATTCTCATCTTTTTGGAGCTCTTTCAGAAGCGACCATGCGGATCCAAGCTCGCGTAGGAAAGTGTCAGAGGTCTCGATACTGTCTCGAAACGCGGAGTCGAGTTGTAACAGCTCGCGACCCATGCCATACCACTGCGCTCCTTGTCCAGTAAAGACAAAGATGATCTCAGGAGCCTGGGAAGACTTCACAAACCGTAGCGCCCTGGATGATATGACCGAATCAAGCTCGCCAAAGGACGATGCAGTAACCGCCATGCGCCATGGATGCCTTGATCTGTGCGATGCCAAGGTATGCGCAAGCTCCTCGAGTCGGGATTCCTTGCTGCTGGAAATCCAGGTCTTCAGGTTTTCAATCAGCGAGCGGCATGATTGTTCTGATCGAGCCGACAGCGGAACGATCTGCTGCACTGGTGGTCCGTCACGCCTCGTGGGTTCTTCTGCTCTTGCGATGTGGATCTGAGATGGTGCACGTTCAAGGATAGCATGCGCATTCGTTCCTCCGTATCCGAAACTATTGACAGACAAGCGCCGTGATGTGCCACCGGGCCAATTCACCATCACTCGAGGTATTTCTATACCAGAGTTGTTCAAAGGCAATCCAGACTTCAACGTTTCGATGTTAATAGTTGCCGGGATCGTATCGTTTTCTAGCATCAAAACCCCTTTGATCACCCCAGCCACACCACTAGCTGATTCCAGATGCCCAAAATTTGCCTTCAGCGAGCCAACGTAAAGTTGCCTGTCCGGACTCCGCTCGCCAAAGATTTCCGCAAGCGCAGACATTTCCGCAAAATCACCCAAGGCTGTACCGGTACCGTGAGCCTCTACTACTGAGGTGTCTTGAGCCCTCAAACCGGCCGAGTGGTAGACCTGTCGGATCAATTGATACTGCGCAGCACTTTTGGGTACCATGATGCCGTTGGTCTTGCCGTCCTGGTTGATGCTTGTATTGCGTAGAATAGCCCTGATAGGGTCGCCGTCTCGCATTGCGTCGTCGAGCCTTTTGAGAGCAATCATTCCAACTCCTTCACCTCTGCCGTAGCCGCTGCCACGGCTATCAAATGAATGGCATTTGCCATCTTCATTCCATATTCTTGTTTCGCGCATTAGCAAAATCGTTGCATGAGTGGCTCGCACTCACCTCATGTGGCTCATGGCAACCATCTGATCAGGGCTCAACATCAGATTCACACCCCCTGCTAATGCCAAAGAGCATTCGCCGGCTCTCAAGCTCACACAAGCCTGGTGTATTGCTACCAGGCTGCCCGAGCATCCGGTGTCCAATGTCACCGAAGGCCCACGGAGATCCAGTATATAGGAGACGCGATTCGCAATGATTGCAGGACCAGTTCCCACAGCATGATACCGGTTGAAGTCCTCGACATCTGCATTCTGCAAGAGATTGTAGTCCTGGCTAAACACGGCAACATAGACGCCTACGTCCGTTCCGCGCACCTGCTCTAGCGAAACGTTTTGATTTTCTAACGCCTCGCAAGACACCTCAAGGACAAGTCGTTGTTGCGGATCCATTGCGGCGCATTCGCTTGGCGATATGCCAAAGAATCCTCCATCGAAGGCAGCCACATCTTGAGTCAGGAAATGTCCTCCTTTATGGTTATGCATCCCTTGCTGGTCTGGATCTGGGTGGAAAAAGGCGTGTTCGTTCCATCGGGAGGGCGGCACTGGCGTCCAAGCATCCACACCAGCTTTCAAGAGCTCCCAGAACTGCTCCGGTGAGTTGGCACCTCCAGGAAAGCGGCAGGACATGCCAACAATGGCAATCGGGGCAACAGGCGTGTTCATAATTGTTATTTAAATCGTCAGACCTTAGACGGAATCTTCACCTCTGAGTACATAAACATACATGAACCCCAGATGTCCTGTCCTAGTTAACTCGGTCTGGGCAGCCTTTTCAGTCCGGTCCATGGACGAGGCACAGACAATTAATGCAAATTGGTCGGGCCGACATCCCTTCGTTTATCAAGACTGTCTTGTCTATCGTATAGCACACCGGGGATCGCAAACAAAACGCAGCATCGGGCAACGATTCGGTGTCCGATCCTGAACTGGAATCAGGGCGCAATTGTGCAGGGTATACCGTGTTGCTCTCAATTAGACTTGTAGCGGGATTATATGGTATATATTAATATATCTTGCATGCATCATTCCTGCAAGTTCAGCAGATTTATACGCACAGCGCACACGCCACGGGTCCCAGTCAGGGGGGAGATCTGCATTAGCTGTCCAGTGTGCTATCCCACCAATGCATCGTAACATCTGCAAGGGCCCGTCGAGGACAACCTTGACTATGGACATTACTGAGGCGAACACAACTAGGAGGCTAATCAATGTGAAAAGGCGCCTGTTCAAAGAACCTTCCATTGTTCCTTTTCAGAATCACGAGACTTCAAATGAAACCGCATCACCAGAGATACACACTAATCCTTCGTCAAGGCAGGTCTCTGAAAATTGGTGGTACATGCGTCGCTGCGTTGATGCGCTGACATGATGCGAGCTCCGAACGGGATCGGGACATCAAAGGTCGTGCTTATTGGTGGTTACAGTAAACTCCCGCTGGACTTTGATAATGTCGTGCGGATGTACCAGCATCTCATCCGAGTCCGGAATCGTGTATGGTACAGCAGTAACTGAAAACCCACCCCCTTCCATGTCCAGCCGCGAAAATCCTTTAGCTGATCTACCCAGGTTGGCCAGCTCGGAACTATCACCTTTCTTCGATCCATAGGGAATACGGGACGTGCCCATCCTGTCGTTCCTTTTCACAACCCGGAGGAGGGAACGATATACGGGTAGACAAGCAGCAATGAGGTACACGCCGGATTCTGCAATGCTTATGCAGCCCAATTTTGCCGCGACCCAATTGCCATCTGTCTGGCTGTTGACGCCGTGAAAGATGATAAAGCGGACGATCGACGTTACCAGTCCACTAAACCTGTCAGTGCGATTCATTTCAAGACCAGGATTGCGGGACGCTCACATGCTGCCGGTGCTGAACGTAACAACCACGCCAACTTTTTCTCGTTTTGACAGTTTCAGGCGCCACAGAGTGTGTAGCGGGAGTAAAAGGATCACAATGTCGGTAATGATCTGCGGAAAATTACACCACACCCAGAAAGAGTTGATGTCGATACAGTTTCCGTTAGGATGTTTGTCCGGTTCCCACAGGAACGCGAGTGGCTTGCAAACATTGCAGGTGACGATTGTGTTGGCTATCGCAGAGCCGATCTGGATTGCGACCACGGCGTACGTTGCCAGGCGGAGGTATCGGTTGAGGAAGATCCTCAAGTACAAGGATAGAATCGCAACCTTGGCGAAGGTAATGCTCCAGAAAATAACGACCGTGAAAGGAATCTGGAGCTTTGCGTACATTGCCAGCGCGCTCGGTTGGTGCACGCAGTTCCAGAGGGTATGTCGACCCACGCATCCGACCTCAACCATGGCTACTTCAATCTCAGCATCCGTGCGGCAAACCGACTGTGAGGACGTACCTATGCTAACGCCGCAGAGGGCATAGTTGAATATCAGACTAAGAGGGACTAGTATATCGTCTGCACCCATGGGCGTGCTAGTGAGATGTCGAGCCAAGAGGCGCAGCCCCACAAAGAAAGTCTGTAGGACGATGAAAGCAATGGCGACATTCTTGAAAAGATACCCAATATACCCTTCCGGTGCAGTAACGAGACCCTCAGGGCACAAAGACATGGTCCGCTACAAATGATGCAGTAGGTGGTTTACAAGAGTAGGCCGCCGAAAACCAACTGGAAGATGACTAGCTCTTATCATGTTTCGAGTCAAAAATGCTCCCGGCAGCGCGGTTCTATCATTCATCCCGCAATGAATCTGGAGCGTTTAGCGTGACAGGGATGGTAGAACTCCTTTGTAATCGATTCCAAGAGGAAGTGGGATCGGCGCTGGACCTCCGTGCTTCCTTGCGGGGTGTACTGTTTGCAAGCCTTTGGGGTCTACTGCGGACGATCAGGAGGGCCGCAGATACCTCGGTGTGGTCTCTTGCGAGAAGCAGAAGGATGGATGCTAGCTACAAACCTGGTTCAAGAGTGAGAATCTGCGTCGATCTATGTCGAAGTCTGACGTCAACTGGTGGTTGGTTGGTTTCAATGTTCATGCGCGGTCTTTCACCTACCTATTTGGCTAGACATTACGACCAATTAGATGCAACTTTGGATTCCCGCGATACCAACCAGGCGGTTTCCCATATTATGCTAGGATTAGGCAACCCATCTGCGCTGTTTTCAAGATTTCGGGCAATGCATGCCACTGTAAATGAATTGACCATGTTGTGCCGCAGGGACATCAGCAAAGATTGGGCTTTCGTATGCTGCAGTTTTTAAGGTATAACAAGGTGTCAGAGGAACACGGACGGGCGTTTTACGGAAGGTTAGCGAAGTTTGGAAGACATGAGCGAAAAAGGAGTAAATATCGAACACCGCAGCGATGAGCGAGCCACGGGCGAGAAGAAAGATATCCACGATCAGATCCGCGAGGACAAGCCTGACGCGCATCCCAAAGGGCTTCAACTGGCACTGCTCACGATGTCCTTGATGTTCGCAGTGTTCATCATGGCTTTAGACACGACCATTCTGTGTATGCTTGACCGGCCTCTGACCTGCTCCCCAGTCACAGTTACTGACTTCCCGAAGCCACGGTGGTGCCGAGGATCACGACCCGTTTCCACAGTATCGAACATATCGGATGGTATACGAGTGCCTATCTTCTCCCACTGATGTCTTTGCAACCGACACTTGGAAAGCTGTACTCCTTCCTACCGGTGAGGCCGGTATTTGTGGCTGCAATGATCATTTTCGAAGCAGGATCGATTCTCTGCGCCTCGGCGCCATCCTCCAACATCTTCATCATGGGCCGCGCAATTTCTGGGGTTGGCGCCGCTGGTATCTACGCCGGCGGTATGATCATAATCACCACCGCTGTTCCGCTGAAGCGCATATCGATATACCTCGCGACTCTGTCCAGCATGTGGGCACTGGCAGCATTGATAGGCCCGCCTTTGGGAGGCGCTTTTGCCGATAGTCCTAGGCTGACGTGGCGCTTCTGTTTCTGGATCAATCTTCGTAAGGTCACTACAGTCTATACGATTGCCTATGTGCTGACTGTCCTCCAGCATTCGGTGCTCTAGCGATATTGTTCTTTGTCCTCGTCTTCCCCGAGCCCAAAAGAGCACCGTCTGACTGCTCCCTGAAAGAGAGGATCATCAAGATGGATCTCCCAGGGACCACACTCTTCGTGACAAGTACCGTACTCCTCTTCGTGGCGTTGGAGTTTGGAGGTAACCGGTATGCCTGGAAGAGTTATCACGTACTACTATGCTTCGTCTTTTCTGGGCTGTGTCTGGTGGCTTTCATCATCCTGCAATGGTACCTTGGAGAGAAGTAGGTTGATGCGATTGTGATGCGTCGAGCTACACTAATCGGTACACAGAGCGACCATTCCTCCTCACGTCATCCTCAATCGAAGCGTCGCTTGCAGCATGTTAGCCGCTTCCCTGATGAGCATGGGATGCAACACGCATGTATTCTACCTACCCTTCTTCTTCCAATCCGCCAAGGGTACTTCGGCCCTTAGCTCGGGTCTCCGCCTTCTCCCATACACCGTGACTGTGAATGGCAGCGAGCTGCTCGTCGGCGTTGCCAGCAGTTTTTCCGGTGTGTTCCTTCCCTTCATGTACTGTGGAACTTGTCTCTTCACGATTGCAGCGGGGCTCCTCTGCACTCTGAGAGTCGATTCATCTACCGGCAGGCTGGTATGGAATCAGATTCTTGCGGGATTGGGAGTGGGAACTAGTATGCAACTATGCGCTACCTCGGTGCGCGCGGCCGTCGACAAGAAAGATACAGCTACGGCAGCGGTCCTCACTGTCTTTGCGCCATTCTTTGGTTCTTCACTCGGTGCTACGATTGGCCAAAACATCTTCCGGAAAAGCCTACAGGAAGAACTCATAAAGTCCTTAACCGCCGCCGAAACGGAAGCCGTGATTGCGGCCGGGGGTACTGGGGTAAGGTACGTTACGGATCCCCAGACAATCGGCCTTGTGAAGGAGGCATATAATTACGCGTTGAGGAACGTTTTCATTTTGGCCACTGTGGCTGGAGGGATAGCGTTTTGTGGAACTTTGTTCATCAAGTGGAGGACTCTGAGTGAGAAGACGACCGATTCGTCAAATCTATCCCCGGCGGAGAAAGAAGATCTGGTGGAGGTCCGGGATGCGTGATGGACCTGCTTGGTACGCAGCGACCGCGGGCATGACCCTGCACCTGGCGTAGTATTCGCAATCAACTCGGGAGGATTTGTGTGGAGCCCGCGTCTGTGCGCACCCGAAGTCCGCGACCCCACTCAGCCTGATACCGTGCACCATGAACGCGCCAGGGTAATCGGCCATGGCTTTGTCGGCATTGAAGGCAATATTTATTGGACATGAACTTGCGCAGTCCCTCCGCGCTTAATGAAGAAGCACGCAAACGTTGATTAGGCTAAATCGGTGACCGAATCCTGAGCTCGGCTCAGCCAGCCTTGCTCGAGGTGGGGGGCGAGCAATAGTACGAGGTTCTAAGGCGTGTACCCAGCTTCCGATCGAAGCGCCCTTCCTCACGCTCGCAAATCGTCTTGCTTCGTTGCTTGCTGCATCCCATTCACCATGTCTTTCGTGAGGAACTCGGCGATCGCTGTCGCCGCGCTCGCCGCAATTTATCAGTTCTGGTTCAAGGGTTTTGTCTTCGACGTCCTGGGCGTAGGGCGGGCAGTCGAGCCCATCGAGAACTTCCCGTGGAATTGCCGCCGCGTGACGCACCCGCAGCTCGAAGGCTGCGAAGACTTGTTCCTGGATGAAGAAGGCCGAGTGCTGTATGCTGCGTGCTCAGGAAGTGTCGCACGCAGCCAGTGGAATCCAGGGTATGGGGATCCAGAAGAGTCATAGTTATATTGCGCCTGTACACGTGATGAGTGGGTTAACGCCGAGTGTAGGCTATCAAAGTACAATGTCTCCGGGCGCCGACCGCAGGGCTCGGAGCTAATGGCAATCTACATCGACGAGCCGACATTGGATGGCCAGTTTCGAATGCACAGTATACGCCCGCGAGGCTATAAAGGCGCAACTGGAGACTTGACTCTGGACCTTGTAGGGTTCGACGTTGACGCCAGCAGGAAAGATGCGCTGGACTTCTGGCTCATCAACCACCGACCGCCTGTCGATGCGCAAAAACAGCATCTAGATGCGACAAAGATCGGAAGCAACGTCTCGGTCGAAGTCTTCAGCTACGCAAAAGGCGCGCCTGAGATGCGGCATCTGAAGACCATCTTGCATCCTCACATTCACTCGGCAAACAATCTCGCTTTGACGAGTAAAAGTGGCTTCTTGGTGTCGAATGATCATTCGAATAAAGGTCGGTCTATTATATGGCATTGCGCATGATACGGGGCGTGCAAACTAACGGCTGCGCAGTTGGCTTTGTATGCGCTTCTCTCTTTCAAGCGTCCACACACTTACCTCGCGCAGCGCAAAGAGTTCGATCTCATTCTGGGCGGTGGTAACGTAGTGTACTGCCAGGCCGATCAGTCATGCTCTCCCGCCACGTCGAACTCGTTACCATTTGCCAATGGTCTGGCTCGAGGCCACGACGGGCTGATCTACGTCCCCTTCTCCGCCGCAACGTTCATCGGCGTTTACCGTATTGCGCAAGACGGGTCACTGGAAGAGGTGACCAGGGTCGACGTCGGCATGTCCCTCGACAACCTCTCGGTCGATTCGTTGGGAAACATCTGGGCCGCAGGAATCCCGCGTATGTTGGAGCTCATAGGCGCAGTGGGCGAGCCCTTGGACAAGACGAGCCCAAGCACGATATTCCGAATCCGCAAGACGGGCGAGAAGAAGTACGAAGTGGACAAGGTACTGGAAGATGGGCAAGCAAAGGTGGTCAGTGGGGCTACGACTGCAGTCTTCGATCGCCGGTCGGAGAGGTTGTTCATAGGAGGTAAGAATACGATGCTAGTCCGTGGAGTTATGATGAATGAATTCTTGGATAGTAGCTAACTCAGTTAGGCGCTGCTACGCCCTTTCTGGTTGAGTGTACAGTGCGACAGGTTTAGCTTCAAACCTCTATGAAAGCGCACAGTGTGCCGCGCTGGACTGGGGAGATAAAGTCTACAAAATTATTACGAGAAGAATAGAACACAAAAGCTTTTTATAGCGTCACTTATGCCCTTTAACGCCCCTTTAAGATTTCTCCCAGTTAGTAGAGATCTTGATATCTTCAAAAATATAATCTACACTTTTGGTGTTATTCATTATCATTTACTGTAGAAGAGTAGATCTCCAGTGTTATTCACTATCTAGATGTAGGCTACTCAGACCTTGAAATCGTCGCTGTCCTATTATACTCTAGGGATTGAAGAGTAGAACGATGATAGGCTCTGTGCTATTGTAGACGCAGCAGCTGTGTCTGCTAGGTATAGAGGTACCTCTAGGTACAAAGGGGGATACGGCCATCGTATTGGACGATGTTTGAACCTAAAACCAACCTCTTGAGTGACATGCCGACGGGGTTTGAGCTCACAATCTACCTCTTGATAAGCAACACTGAGGAGGCAATTGGGTAAGCTGTAATATATGGATGTATCAATCGGAGTGTGAACTGGTTACATAGAGAAGGTAGATTTGAATAGGTACCTAGTCCACATGCTGTAGAGAAAGAAGGCTAACATATTACGCCATTCGTGGACGGAGTCAATCGTAAATTAATTTGTCTAGCATACCATTTCAAGCCGCATTGAGCTGGCTCCTTTCTTCACCCCTCGGTTTATGGCCCAATAAGCGTCTCTCAAAGTGGATTCATCAACCAAGCGATTATGAAGATATTGTACCGCACTGCTTCATCGCCATGGCGAAGTTGCCCGAGGCACACGATGTCTGGACTGGTTGATATTAGAGTGATAAAGTAAATGAGAAACCGAATTGCCTATTGTAACCACGCACTCTACCAACGGTAGCTTATATATAGTAATGTGAGTGGGGGTGGCATCTATCTACAGGGGTACCTAATAGGTAACGTGATAGATAGTGATAGTACATAAGTTCAATTATCTTTTGATCTCAAGATCAGGTCTTAGGCATGGACACGCACAGAGAATAGCAATATTCCGACAAGCAAAAGCAATTGGTTTACCCGGTCCACATCAAGCTCTCTTCTTCATCACTAGCTTTACACTGGGACTCGGCACCAGGACTTCCCGAAACTCGAAATTCAAGCCCCTCTTACTCTCCAACTCGCAATCATAATTCATGACAACATATATTGCAATCAACTTGGCCACATTGGTGACATGAAATCTTCCCGGGCTACGAGGTATCATTAACCTGGATGGTACCTTGAGGATCTGTAGACTCACCATGCTAGCTTCGAATTTCCCCAGAACGGCCACTCCACCCCCATATCGGTAGCTTTCCTTCCTGTGCACATATGTCTCTCCGGTGTAAACTCGGCTGCATCTGGATAGATGGTACTGTCATTCATAGTCATGTACTGGTAGAATTCGACTATTTCCCCCTGTGGGACCACATAGCCGTCATAGAAGGTGTACGGTTTGAGAGGTACACGATGGATGACTGTAGATAGGAAACAATGAGTGCGCATTGACTCAATCAAGAAGCCTTCTAGCAAAGGTAATTTCGTCAAGTCGGCAGTGGGACTATCGAGAACGTCTTTGAGCTCATTTCGGAGGGCGGGAAGATATTCAGGGTGCGTAAAAATATCTTGAATGAGCTGAGTGGCAATCTAATAAGTGCGGTGAGTAACGGCATATTGGATGTAGGAGTTACAGTTAGAGCTTACAATTGGAGTAGCTGTTGTGGACGAAACGAATGTGGTATTCATGTCATGTTCCACCCTTTCGTTTGGGTACCCCTTAAGGTTACGAACAAGTCCTTCCAATATTGAACTCTGCACTGCGTATTAGGAGAAACGACTCTCTATTTCTTGTCCCTTCGGTGAACTGACCGGAATGTTACCCGCAGCATCCCCTTCGGCGGAGTATCTCTTCACTTCAGAGGACAACACTTCCCGAACATATTTCTGGTTTAAATTTCGACCCCTAATGAGCAACGCGAGAACACTCCAGAACATTAGCAATGTATCTAAAATCTTCGAGATCGACCTACGGCACAAGAAATGCAGGAAAGTTTTTCGCTGCTTCAGATACCAATGTCACCTCATCAATATATTTCAGACCACAATCCACAAACTGGGGGTTGTTTGCTAGACAGATATTAGGTATCGAGGAAATTTATTTAGAAGAAACTTATGCATACCAATCTCATCCCCAAACATCATGAGAATGTTCATGCGCGAGCCGAAATGTTTAACGGTATCCCATAAAGGAATTTTACTCCTGCCTATCAAGATTCAGATTATCGTCGTTTGTGCACCACAGTAGACCTCGTACCATCTGGTTGGTAATACAACCTACACGCTTGCTCTAACTCATTCTTCATGATGGTGATAAATTTCGGCTTCAAGGTAGGAAACTGGTTTGAGAGCGTTCGGATGGCACGTACAACGGGCATGCCATCGTCGTCTCGTCGGTCTGACCACTCATAACCAAATGAATATTTTGGTTGGAAGTGTTGTTTCGACCAAGCATGGCTAGAGAGATGGTTGATGCTTGTATCATTCAGTTCTTTCCAATGTTCTTGACTGGACACGATGTGAAGTCGGTTTCCGGGGATGGGTAGAGAGAACGGGCGACCATTGTGCTGCACTGGTATTAGCCACTGTCAAGCCAAGTGGAGTCGTGGAAGCTAACCTTCTTTGCCAGATCTATGAGCATCCGTCTACCTTTAATCAGAAATCTCGTTTCCGCCACGCGAATCCTGAATCCAAGAAGGAACAGGAGGGCCATGAACAGCAATGATGCCAAAGCTGTGGGGAACATGCTGCTCGAATCTTTTTGCGCAGTGCTTCAAAGCCGGATGCTTCCTCATACGGTTGGGTTCTTCGAGATCTCTGTCCTAGGATAAGTTGCAAGAGCATGATGATTCTGTAGTTTGCTGTGCCTCATGAAATATCCCGTTGGCTCTTGGCGAAGACCTGTCACGAATTTAGCCGGCCGGGGATGCCTTCGGGAACCAAGTGTGATCACACACAAAAACTGCGAGCCCAGTGGTGGTTATAGGACGGTCGTGCATGACCTCTCAGCAGGCTCCCAGTTCGGCCAACCCTTTGTGCCTGCACAATGCTAAGAAGTCGTTGACGATTGCAACGATGGGCTTACAGTCAAACATGCTACCAGTCGTTATATCAAATCGGCTATGTGCTTTTCTGCACCATCGAAGCAAGATGCACTGGATATGCTCATGCCAGTCGAGCAATGATTTGCAAGAGGCATTGCCGTGACCCAGCGGCCCTGAGCCAAGCTCCATATTCGACACTCGAGTGCTCAGGTTATCTGCGATGTGGGCTGAACTCTGATGCAGCATTAATGTACGTCCAAGGGTCGTTGTGTGGCACAGTTCCGCATACATTGCGGCGCGGGCTCAACCCAGATTCATAATTGATTAGCGGCGGGCATAGTCGTAAAGTATCAATAATGCGCCAAGGTTAGTGTCAGAAGTTGGAGTACTGTTCGGAATGTGTGCAGCTATCAACTTAAACTCCCGCTTTTGACTCGGGTGGTGTTCCTTGTAACATCTCTTATAGTAGTCTTGCGTAGCGATGTATCTAGAGTGCTATAACTATACACGTTCAGGGGTGTAAAACATCAGTGAGACTATGTTGCAGCAATGCTGCGCCTCCTCAATATTTGCCAGAACTTACCTAAGCTTATCAACCAAACCGCATAAATCCACAAGCGATCCAATTCTTTCTTAGGATTCGTAGATCCATGTCACTTCCAAGATTATGTTGTCTAGTCTGTCTATAACAAAATTAAGTTTACAGGATGGAGGCCTCCCCCTAAGGTTTTGATGTTATACACCGAGGACGAGTAAGACCATAAAGGTATAAGTATACACAGGTCATAGCAAATCTTGAAAGCCAGTGAGATATCAACAAGGGGTAGAAGGTGAAGCTATGCATGAACGCATGGTAATCATTGCTACTGGTCGAAAACCTCTTAGGAGTGGCATGGCTAGGTGCTGCGGAGCACATCTGATACGCGCACACAGGCTAGCATCGAGCACTGTAAGCCTGCCAGCTCTGAATCTGCGTAGTTAAGTCCTGCTGGTAGAGAAGTTTCGTGTCGAGGTCGTCGCCGACTTCACCTCATCAGAGTTGAAAGAAATCCAACCAACGTCTTTGCAAAGAAGAATAACGTCAGTAACGGAGCGGATTACGACATCGTGCTCGAGAGGGAAGTACGCCTTAATGAAAAGTTTCATTCCATTCTCACCCCATCTTGTCGCCGCGAGCAATGTTAAGTTTGAACCCGCCAACACAAGCATCTTGGAACAATCCGTTTGGATCGTACTTCCTGATCACTCCATTCAGAAAAGCTAGGTTGTCCTCGGCGTAGCTTTCAAAAGGCTGTTGCCAGGCCCCACAGTAGTCCTGTTCCCGTGTCTGCGGCAGATTACTCGATGCGTTGTAAGGTCTCTTTCGTGATTTTCTCCGCCTCATAGTCGCGGCTCAGACCAATTCACGGTCAAGCTGATACTAACCAGTGGCTCCTTCTCTTTGTTAGAGAAGCCGAGCGGATATTGTCGACCTTTTGACCCCAGTACGGAAGAAGAGGCTGGAGCACGAGCGTCCAGGACATAGTTTTGATGTTTACGCGCTTGATTAGCAATAGCAATAGCATTGGTATATGCTTCGTGCACTGCATCCAAAGTAACCCTGTCATTCTTGACTGTCGTCGTGCCGAACATCTGACGTCTACCAGGTGGATTTAGTGCACTATTCCGTCACAAGCGTTGGCTAACGAGCGCACTTTGAACGTACTCCAGACACGCCAAACTGATTTGAATGGGGACTCGGCCCAGTATCTCGGCCATCCTTTGGTTTGGGTTGATTCTGAAGTGTATACCAGATTCACGGATACAGCTTGGATGCGGAGTTGGAGGAGATAGGTGAAGCAGGCGATGGGACCAGCCACATGGGAATCGCAAGTGGCTCGGTTGACATAGTCGTGGAATGCGGAGAGCACCTTCGCCGTTTGATCTCTGGTTGTGTACAAGAAATCGCTCCAGATACTGGACGAGGTGAATGCACGGAATGTTATGTTAGTCACAATGCCGAAATGCTTACCACCGCCTTTGAGCGCATACCATAGATCGGGATGGCTCTGCTCGGGTGCAGTGACGATGGAGCCATTAGCTAGTACAATCTCGTAGCTCAGCACGTTGGAGTACACGAATTCAAAGCGGGACGAGAAGAAGGATATGCCTCTTCCGAGTGTAAGGCCCCCAACGCCTATATACGCATTCCTCCCCCCAGCCACGGCTAGCCCTTCTGCATCTAGCCCTTCGTATAATTTGCCCCAGCGAGCGCCGGTTCCGATGACGACGCTTCTCATGTTCTCAGCGGGCGTGACCTGATTGAAACAGTTCGTATCGACCGGAGCATCGTCTTGAATGCTAGCCGGTCGTGCAACCGGAGAATGACCACCGCTTCTCACGGCGAAGATGCCGGTTGCATGCTGGTATTTATTCGTTTTGGTCTTGCTAGGTCAACGTCGTTTTCGGCGTTCCAACTCGGCTGCAAGGATTTTGACGGCAGCGCTGAGCTGTTCAACGTTCTGGGGCCGTATGACACAAGTAGGCACCACTTCGCACGCCTGCTTTGCCCAGTAGGTACTTAGCGAATTATCTAATGTGGGTCCGTCCGGATGGAGCACGCTGTTCGGCAGGGCGTCGTAAAGGCTTTTGCCTAGACAAACGGCGGCCTCATTGGAGCGTCGCGCCACGTGAGGTTTGGTCGAAGTTTTGAGTGCGGCCTTCTTGGAGCGGCTTAAAAAAACTCCGAGGAGAAGTGCAACAAGAAGCAGTGCGAAAGGCATGATGGACTCAAGCAGGACGATGCGCGGGGGCTGAATGCTTTACATGCGGCACAGTTACGGGTATCGGTTACGGTTTTAGTGAGGTAGGAATTTGATATTAGCGATGTTTCGGCTAGCTATGATATGTACAGACTGGAGGGATTGAAAGAATGTTTAGGGATGTTTGGTGAGGCGGCCGGGATGCTAGGGTGGCCGGGATGCTGGTGGAACATGTTAGTCTCTGTTAGCTCATTTGTCAGCGACCGGTTTTGACGGGCTTCCGCGGAGGCTCCAGTAGCCCCTACAATCTAAAGCCAGCCATCCAACAAATATCTTCTGTTGTTCAGCAAGGCTGTATTACTTCTCTTCTTGCTCCGTTAATATTCTTGGAGTCATCATGAGTGGTTCAAAGAATCCTAGGAAGGTATGGATGCAGCTTATTCTGCTTAGTCACCAACTGCTTGCGGTCCATCGGCTAAGACTTTAGAAATGCAAAGTCCTGTGATCTTTGTTATCAGCGAAAAATCAAATGCGACAGAGCGAAACCTCATTGCTCACACTGCATCACATATGAGACGGATTGCACTTATGCGGCACCCAGTCGCAAGTCTAGACCGAAGAAGCGACAGAACTGCGCAAAGACCGATTCTACCACCGGTCATACGCAGGATCGATTGCGGAACATGGAAGATTTGGTCGAGCAGCTTAACGAAACTACAAAAGTCAGTCACCAGCACAACAGAGTTCAGTACCAGACCCAAGTGCAGCAGCAAGAAGAGACCCCAATCGATACCGCATCGCAGACAACTTTAGCTTCAAGCGACGGCGGATTTACAGTTCACAATCAGAAGCATACTGTGTCGATGGCTCTTCCTCCTCTAGAGCATGTCCTGCCAATCGTCAAGGACTTCCTCAGGAGTTTCAACACGGCACTACCACTGTTTCATGATGATACTCTTCTCTGTCTGATTCGCAACTCTTACAACACTCCACATCCACGACGCGATCCAGTGGCATGGGCCGCAATCAACATAATTCTGGCTCTCGCACACCGCAACAATCTGGTGACGAGTAGCAATGCCAACCTCTCGGTCGAATACCTCAACAAAGCGGAGTCAGTGCTCTCCTTCATCGTGCTAGGAGAAACTCAGCTGCTCAACATTCAAGTTCTGGTGGGGATGGTATTATTACTCCAAGCCTCGCCAGAACTCACCCCTTCACTAATCTTGATTGCTACAACAATGCGTCTCGCCCACAAGATCGGCCTACATGACCGCGCCGCATCAGCACATTTGAGCGCTGTAAATGCGAGACAGCGCGCATGCGTCTTCTGGATAGCGTATATTCTCGACAAAGACCTAAGTATGCGCTCAAAACAGCCATCGATCCAGCTTGACGACGATGTCGACCTCGAATTACCTTCGACTGAGGCCTTTCCATACCAAGTGCAAGATGGGTATATCGATCAGACCAGCGTCGGCTCAGGTCTTATCGTCACTGCAGATGGGACCGTGGAGATGAACTACTTCGCGATTCGCACCCAGTTGGCTGTCATTGAAGGCGGCGTGTATGACTATCTGTACTCCACACGCTCTCAGAAACGCAGCATTGAGGAGCGATCCCATGCGCTGGAGACCATAGCTCGCGCTCTTGAGACGTGGAGAGCATCCATTCCGTTTGAATTTAGTGCCTTCATGGCCCCGGGCACGGTATCTCCCATCGTGCTTCAATTGCTTGCGGTGTTACATTCTACGAGCCTGGCGTGCACAACCCTCCTGAACCAGGCAAATGCCTGGAATACCTCCTGGGTGGAATGTATACACAAGTACGCGATAGGAGGCATTTTGCCGAAACTGCCACCTCATTGGGAAGCAGTGGTGGATGAGGCGCGACAACTATCCTTTTTGCTTGGGGCTTTACCCCATCAGAATCAATGGATCTTCTGGTGAGTCCGCATTAATATCCCTATGTCATATTAGTATTGTGTGATTCTCTTGTACGATTCATACCGATCTCCGCTCGATAAAGCTAACAGCTAATAATAGGACGACGGGTTGCACTCACATGACAGCTATGCTGTTGTTGACTTTTAATAACATGCATAGACCGCAACACGATCAACTATCCTTAGACAACGAACTGGTAGATACAGGTTTGCAAATGCTTGGTCAAGTCGCGGAGGATACTCAAAGTGAAATAGTGCGCTCTTTTCGCAAAACCTGCACAGGGCTGCACCGGGACGCTCAGCAGAGACGCGCTGAAGCCAGCGTGAACGCTAAAAGTCTCGATCCGTCTATGTAGATTGTAATCCCCTAACGTATTCTGCGGGATTGAGAAAGACTTCAAAGTACGCGCACTACACGCGGATCATGTTGACGTAGATGGTCGTAGATTCAAATTATTCCAGGCGTTGGGGCGAGATCTTGATTCACTAGTATAAGTCTGATTATTCACTTGAAAACAAGATTTGCAACAACAGAGCTATTCGGAACCCGCGACTGACTAATCGAGGTTCCGCGGAAGGCCTTCGGATACCAATCAACGTGGGCAGATTGGTTTTCTCTGCGGTCTCTTTGCAACGGATCGGCAAATCCCATTTGTAAATATGGCTTCCGCGGAGCTGATATCCCGCTTGAGTGGCTTGATTTTGTTCAAGACGCGTATATACATTGCTCCCAGCCGTCTTTCAAGAACAATCTTGTCATTGATCAATTACAACGACTCCCAATATACGTCTTGACCAGAGTTTCGACAGACGTTTCCCTTCCAAGGCACCCAAGATTGTTCAGTTGAAGCCACGAAATGATGGGCAGCAACGCCGACCTTTATCCAGGTGACAAATACTTCAAATCCTTCACGAAGACCTGGCACAACAAGCCATATCCCCAGATCTCGCCCCTCCTCCCAGAACTGCGAGCCACCGACCGCGTCGTATTCATCACAGGTGGCGGCACTGGCATCGGTAAAGCCACTGCTATTGCCTTCGCACAGGCGGGTGCGAAAGTCATCGCCATCTTCGGTCGCCGAATCGACAAACTGCAGGCGGCTGCTGAAGAAATCCGTAAGGCAGATCCCAACGGCTCAACTACCGTCATCTTCGAGGCCGTCGATCTTAGCCAGGGTGCTGCTGTCTATGCTGCCTTCGCGAATGCTATCAAGAAGATTGGCGAGGCTCAGATTGACATCTTCATACATAACGCTGGCATTCTTCAAAGCAACGGGGTTATCGCAGGCTATGATTACGATGAATTCCGGAATGGCCTGGACCTCAATATGGTTGGCGCCTTCAACACTGTCCAGGCGATGCTGCCCTTGCTAGCCCACGAGGCTAAGGTCTTCAACATCTCCTCATCCATTGCACACGTCAGTCTGATGCCTCGTTGCTGGGCCTACGCTGCTAGCAAGATAGCAAACACCAAGATGTTCGAGTATCTCCAGGCCGAAAACCTCAATCTACATGTTGTCAACGTCCATCCCGGTATCGTGAACACCGATATTAATGCCTCCGCGGAGCATGAAGGCTTAGGTGTCGATGACAGTAAGTAAATGTCCATTCTTTTTGCTGTTTCGCTGACCTATATGCTTCTTCAAGAGTGTATTACCATTATCTTGTCTTTACCGCAATAGCTAATTTTCATCGACAGTCAACCTCCCTGCTCACTTCCTCGTCTGGCTTACATCTCGGGAAGCGGTATTCCTTAAAGGAAAATTCGTGTGGGTCAATTGGGATGTAGATGATTTAAAGAACTATGCCGATGAAATCAAGGGCTCATTAATCTTAACTATTGGGTTGCATGGTGTTTCATTATAGTTTATGGAGGAATTCGTAGTACATATAATAATTTTATCCGTATGTAGTAGCGTTACGAGCATTCTTCACCGATGTTAACGGTCTGTTCGCTTTTACTGCGAAGCTCACTACGAACGGCTAAGCTTCTTCGCTCAATCGAGATCTGCTGCTAGACTCCAACCTGCTCTCGCAAATCACGAGGTTCTAAGGTCATTGGTGTGTTTGCCGCAAATAGCGTGAATAATCTAACTAGTCTATTCATTAAATACTCAGTGGGATGGTTCATTAACAGGAGTAACTAGAGAGGCTTGGGAGGAAGATAGAGGAAAGAGACTCCCACACCAAAGAAGATTGCGAGGAAAGTGTATCGCGATTACTACTTATGGCTAGAGGCCATGGGATTTGCATATGGGGATTCGTACAAGAGTGTTAAAGTGCTACAACTAAATGAAGAAACGTTTACAAGGGAAGGAGGAACCTAGAAGGATGCCGAAGACTAGGATTAGAAAATTTATAAGCAGTAATTAAGACGCTTGTTAAGAGAGGGCGCTTGGTAATAGAGCCTATGAATAGAATCTCATCAAGAGGTATTCACTATCTATTGAATGATAATGCCTGTTCTCTATTAGCTTCCATTTACATTGCGAGGCTAACTGTACCTGCCGTATATGGATTTAGGCTCGCAGCGCAGTTAATCGTACGACGCTGGCGCATCTCTCCATACGCGCATCCCAGGGCTATGCAATCGCGTTACAAAGCAACCATATACCAATAATTCTTGTTCTGTCTACGAGTGCGGATAAATTTCACAAGCGTTACCGAAGCACGGGCTGCACAGTGTACTCCAGTAGGAATAACTCGTACGAATGTTTAGGACTGAATACGGCATATGCGATGTGATGAAGGTAGAATGTGACTATGTACGCGTGGCTTGCGCGATTACGCCTAGCGTTTAACATTAGCCTACTATTCTGATTGGCTAGAATCCTTGCAAGTAGCTCTCGACCTTCGTATAATCGCTTGGCGGGGGGCCGGCGTTGAAATATGTGTACGCGTTCTTACGCTTTTATGCAGTGACAACATGCATTCGCTTAGTCGCCATGAATCCTTATTTCTGAAAGTTAGATGTCGACTAGAGTATAAAGAGGTAGGCCAAAGACACGAACAAGAGCATTAATCTCATCGGAAAACCAGGTCATCACTACAAGCTGTCATTCACTATGCTTTTCAAGTCATTCTCCCTGCTCATCTCCCTTGGGCAAGCAGCCAAAATCCTGCGGGGAAGCAATTCGCATATCGCCACTTCCGGCGAGAGTACCATACAAAGCGCTCGAGTGAACGGAACTCTCACCTCCTTCAGCGTTATCGAAGGAAGCGGTTGCCCTGCCGGAACCTATCACGCGCAACCTATCGAGCCGGGCAAGTCGCTCAACACTTACGTCGACTTTGATGCTGGTATCTTTTTGTATAACAGCACAACCACTACTGCTCCAGTCACGTGCACCCTCAGCATGAGTTTCGAGTTCATCTACCCTGAAGACGGCCAGGCAGAGATTAATCTCGATTCTATCACGTACAACGACGCCAAGTTTGAAGAAGGGGACCTTGATAGGGAAACGAATTTCCGTGCTGAATTCGACATGGTAGTAGCGGCGGGAAATGAGGAACTAAGCGTAAGCGTTACTCTTCGACCTTTTTGTGCACACATACTAATATATTCTAGGGTGGTATCATCTATACAAGGATCATAGATGAGGGTCCTCTAGAATTTAACGTTGGCGCTTTCTTGTTCCCCGTAGGCACACCTGGAGAGATTGGTGTTGGCACGTTCCAATCAGCAATTAGCATCTCTACCGAATTTGGTCCGGGAGAATTCTCAGTGTCTCGAATTGCCATAGGCTTTGGCTTATATTACACGGCGCCTTTTTAGAACGGGTTACTTCAAGATTAGGGAATATTTATTAGCAAATGGCTTAATGGCTTGCTATTATAGACCGAGCTAGTTATCTAATATAAGGTATATATAGTTACGTGGCGCTATCCCTATAGGATAGCGATTCGTCTTACCTTTAATAATACTCTAACTATAACTACGAGTTCGATCCCTACTATTAAGATCCTTAATCTATACTTAAAGTAATTCGCTTAAAGAAGTCCTCGTATAATAAGTAGAGACGTATATAGATATTACGACCAGTCTTATAGAGCGCGGGGGCCTTACCTTATAAAGAGTCGCTAAGCTCGAAGACTAAATTACTAGGCTCCGGACCTACTAAATTCGATATTACGTGACTATTATTAGGACGAAGGCGCCTCCGGCGGGTATTAGTAGACTTAGGGGGGATAAAGACTTACCCGGCGGATTTAGGGATAAAAGGATTATATAAAGATTAAGTATATCTACCTTCTAAATCGCTAGTTATTTCCGTAGCGATTCGTCTTACTTATAAGAATAATATACGCTATAAGGTTTATTATTATTTTTCTCTATCATTAATTACACTCTATATCTTATTTAATATATACTCCTAATATTCGAATTGCTCTCCTCCTAGATACGTAAGTATAGGTTAACTCGCTACTATAACTAGCTAGTATAGATAGGAAGAGCTAGACTAGGACCTTATAGTTAATAAAGGCGTAGAGGCGTCTTAATAGAGTAGATCCTAGACTATCTATCCTAACCTAAGCGAACCTAGCGGGGTAGAGATATAATAAGCTAGATTAGTATATAAGGCGGCTATCTAATAAGTAAGAGAATAAGAAAGGTTAAATTACGAACGAGATATACTAACTTTATCCTTTAAGGTCTACTCTAGCCTAGTTTAACCTACTATAGATAAAGAATTATAAGAACTACGTACTTAGAGATAAGAGTAACTTAAAAAGCTTAAACTAGCTAAGCTACGTAAGGTCTATACCTAAGTAGTAGTAGATAACTTAGATACTCTATAAGAGTTACTAAAGATAGTTAATAGAGTTTATTAGCTCTAAATAATCTTAAATACTAGTCTTCTAAGACTAGTTCCCCTATAAGTATTTATAAAATTAAATTATATATAGTATAACTAGTAAGAGAGAGACTATAAATCTTATTTTCTTAAAGTTTAGTAAAGCTTTTAGTAAGAGTAGTAGAAGATAGACTTTAGAATTACTTACGTCTTAGAGCCTCTTAAGATACTATAGTAGGTCTATTATAGCGCGGAAGGTTATATTCTTTCTAATTAAAGATCTACTTAGCTTATACTTAAGACTATAATATTAAATACCCTTAGTTCTCTATAAGAGCGGAAGTAATATATATATAAGTACTTAAAGCGGGCCTACTAATAACTAAGTTAATTATTAATAGATCTACTAGACTATATAAGACTACTTTAGAAAGAGTTAGAATTATTAAAAACTCTAGATATATAGGTTCTAGAATATATAATAGCTTTACGGGAAGATATTAAGAAAAGTCTACTTTTACTCTTTATAGACTAAAGAGCTACTCTTCTCTAGATTAAGAAGTATATAACTCTTATCTTCTAATAAAAAGCTTATTTTATAGAAAGAAAGACTTCCCTAGTATAAAATAATAAAACCTAGTCTTAGAAGAGAGTTAAAAGAGTATAGATACTATAAAGACCTCTAAAAGCTATTAAATATACTAGAGTACTCTATAATAGGCTAAAATAGCCGCGAATAGAAATCCTAATACTAAATATCTTTAAAGAAAAGTATTTTAAGTGCGGGGAACCCGGATATATCTTATTAAATTATCTAAATAAAGATAAAGCTAATAGGCCTATACTAAATTCTTTATTAGAAAAAAGTAAAGAGTAGAGATAATATAAGCCTATCTCTCCGCCTATATTATACTTTTAAAGAAAGATTAAGATATTAATACTCTTAGAGAGGCGCTAAACGTAAGACCGGTACGGCTACTTATAGCTAAAGTATTAATCTAATTCTCTAGAACGCTAGAGACTATAATTAATAGAGATTTATAGTTAAACCTTATATCTATAATACTAGCTAAAGAGTAAGACTTATAAGTAGACCTACTTCTCTATATATTAGCGGAAGGGGTTAATAGCGAGAAACTTACTATATATAGTATTATTAAAATAGTAGTAATTATTATAGACTTAAGAGGCTATATTTAAGAATAATAAATTCTATTTATAGTTTTAGACCTAAAGAGGTATAGAATATATCTTAGTCTACTTTAGATTAATAACTATAACTCTAAGATTAACTATATAAATTGACGTATATTATTTAGAAATTAAAAAGATAAAGATTAAACTATCTTTTAAAAGATTAGTATTAAAGATATTAAATAATTTAAGAAGATTATACGCGATCCCTCGATAGATATATATACCTATCTTATAGGTAGAGTAGACTAAAGTAGATCTAAAGAGACTATATTAGCCTAGCTACTACTATAATATACTAAGTTTATTAATATAGAATTAAAAAAGGACTCTATAGTCTTACTAGACTATAGCCCCTAGAATTTAGCTATTAAATTAATACTAGATACTAGTTCTTTATACCTACTACTCTATAATCTATTATAGATAGAGTTAGAGATTCTATATAAGTATCTAGATAATTACTTAGCTAGAGGCTAGATTAAAAGATCTAAGTTACCTACTAGGGCCCTAATCCTCTTTATAAAAAAGAAGGACGGCGGTATAAGATTATATATAGATTATTAAGATCTTAATAAGATTATAATAAAGAATAAATACTTACTACTATTAATAATAGAGTTACTAGATTAGCTTTCCCGCGCTAGGGTATATACTAAACTAGATATAAAAGATACTTATTATAGAATCTATATTCTTAAAGATAATAAGTAGAAGATAGCCTTTTAGATAAGGTATAGTTATTATAAGTATATAGTAATACCGTTTAATTTAATTAATATACCGGCTTAGTTCTAGGCCTATATTAACTAGGCGTTAATAGGCCTAATTAATATATCTTATATTATATATCTTAATAATATCCTAATCTTCTTAGATACTAAGGAGGAGTATAAAATATATATTAAGGAGGTACTCTAAAGACTACGCGAAGCTAAGCTTTATATTAAGCTTAGTAAGTATAGTAAAGGGACGAAATGGTTAGGGTAAGGCGGGCGGTTAGTAGAACTTAGCGAAAATCTATTAACTATTAATCTACTAACTACCCTAATCTAGCGTACTCTAAAGGTTTAAATAATTACTTAGATCGTATATATACTCTCTATAAGTTAAGCGTATTTAATTCTATAATAAATTTATACTTTAATATTACGTTTTATAGTATATAGTATACTATATAGATAGAGTAGACGTATATATACGCGCTATTAAGAGATAAAGAAACGCTAGACTAAATTTAGATTTTCGACGATACGCTACTCTTAATTAAGATTCTAGTAATAGAACTAGCGCGTCGTATAATTAAGCACTTCTTATTCTCTTTAGTACCTTATAGGGGGAGGATAGATTTTAGTAAATTTTACCCTCTCTATATAGAGACTAACTTTAATTACTTAATTATTATATAAGACTCTATAAGAGAATATTTATTACTATTTCTCTCCCGCGTTACTAGAAACTTAATTTAGACTAGTATATTATAGAATACTTATATACTATATAATAGAGCGATTCTCTTTTACTTTAGTATCTCTTAGAAGAAGAGAGAAGATTTTAGTAAATTATACTCTCTCTATATAGGGAATAGGAGTAAATTTTACTAAAATCTATCCCCCCTAAGAGTAATAATCTTACTTATTAATAATAGCGAGAAGTTTACTATATTTAAGTAGATAATAAAGATAATATTTACTACTAAAACTTTAGTCTTATTATCGTCTATAGTACTTAGCTCGTTATAATCTTACTTATTAATAGTAGTAAGAAAATCGCACCTACTTATTAATAGTAGTAGAGAAGCCCTAGCTTTAATCTTAACTTTAATACTACTATCTCTACTACCTATAATATACACGCCTAGGGTAGTAAACGGGTTAGGCCTACCTCGAGGTTAGGTTAGGGTTGGGTCGGGGTCGTATAGACCTTAGATTAAGATTAAGTTAGAGCTATACGGACTATATAGCGGGGTTAGAGTTAGGTTATATAGATTAAAGGCTAGAGTTAGAGTTAAATCGCACGGACTAAGGGTTAAGATTAGGCTAGGGTTATTAAAGCTTACGTTAGATTAAGTTATAGGTAGTATAGAGTAAATTACGTAAAGATACTTATAAATTAATTATAGCTATTAATTATAGTACTATAAATAATAAGTATAGAGTTACTTATAGAACGACTAAAATATATATAATATATATAATATATTAAAGCTACTTATTATTACGATATCGTAAGGGACGGGCGTGCTTCTATAGTAGTAGCTCTTCTATAAATATATTCTCTAGTAGCTCTAGCTCCTTATTATCTATATCGTCCCGCTCTTTACTACTTATATACTTAATAGGTACTATAAGTTCGTAGAGGTTATTAACCTTATTAAGAGCAGCACCTATATTACTAGTCTCTATAAATAAAAGAGAGATATATAGTTCTACCTCTACAGTCCCTTACTATTCTCCCTCTTAAACTTCTTAAGGGATAGTATTCTTAAGAATTATAATTTTCTATATTATCTTAGTAGATAGTTAGTGCCTATAATTACTAATTATATCCTTAGCTACGTTAAAAACGCGCTCGACTCTAACTCTAGTAATTAGTATTAATAGAATATCCTTTATAACCTAAGCTAGCTTTAGAAATATAATTTCGTTTGCTTACTACTATTATAGAATATTAAAAGAATTCCCTAGTATTATATAAGTAGTACTAAGGTAAGATTCTTCTTCTTAATAAGTAAGACCGTTCGTATCTTCACGTTCTTGCGTAGAAGGAATTAGACTTAGAGTAATAAAAGTACTTAACTATAATTAGGGTAGAAGAGTAGGTTTCTAAAACTACTCGCTACTCTATACCCTTCTTAGGTATAGGCTTAGTCCTAGAGTAGGATCTATACGTCCCTAGCAGTCGTAGCGATTAAGATAGTTAAGAAACTCGTAGCGATATTTATACTTATTTTAAATATTCTAGGTAGGGTCCTAAATACGCGGTTAGAGCGGGAGTGTAATAAATAACTATAATAATTATACCTTATAGGCTGTAAGTTTTTAAGTTAGATTAAGAATAGTAGTATAGTTAAATAAGAAGCCCTATTTAGTATCTATCTTTAAGTAATACTTTATTAATTTTAACCGTCCTTTTTCTACTACTACCTATACTACTACTAGCTACTCTAAATTATCGTAGTTTTCTAATTCTTCGTCTAAGTCTTCTAGTATTTAATCTAGGAAGTTAAAGAGTTAGTTATATATAAGCTAGATATACTATATCTAAGGTTTATAAATTTTACTTAGAAAGTTAGTTATATCTTTAAACTATTTAAGTACCTTAGTAACTAGCTTAAGGTGGTACCACTCTATCGAAGATAGTTAAAGTTATTTAAGGTCACGAAAGTCTATCTTAGCTATCTCGTCGTCGTTAGAAAGGCTCTTAGAATAAATACTTAACTTTAATATAATTTCTAGTTTTAGCTATTTATTAATATACTTTTAAAGTTTAATCGCGCGCTTATATATATTAAAAGTTAAATTCTATTATATTTTAATATCGCAGATTACGGATTTCCGATCTTTTACTAGAAGGTATTACTAGGTAGTAATAAATCGCTTATATTACTATAGTAACGTATTAATTATAATATATATAGCTCTAAGCTAGTAGATACTTAGTCTATAATAAATCTCTATAATAAAAGGCGCTTACCTTACGAAGGGAATTTAGGACAGACGTTTAAGTTCTAATTTTCTAGATATAGCGTCTCTATAGAGTCTCTCTAGTTTTTACCTTAATAGAAGCTATAAGCTTTAGGTGCTATATAATATCTTATACTATAAGATTAATAATATAGGCTAGGTAAGGGATTCTATTTTCCGCCGCGCTCTAGTTAATAAGCTTATTCTCTAGTTCTATCTAAACAGCACGAAGAAGCGTAGAGTTATTACTAGTATTATTACGCGTAATAGCTAAGAGCTATCGCTTAGTATTTATATCTAAAAGTACTTTAAGTACTTCTAAAACTATTAAAGGTCTAGTATGTCTTCCGCGTATTAGGATAAAATTAAGTAGTTTCTCTTAGAGTTGCTAGCGGTAATTAATATAGTATCCTTTTATTATAAGGAAGCTAAGGTAGTTAGCTATAGACTATATATCTAGTATAATAGAGATTTTTATTTTCTTACTAAGATTATTAAGAAGGGCTGCGCGAGCTTTCTAAAATTAACTTTTAAATATAAGTTAGAACTTATATTAGCTAATACTTAGAGCGTCTAGTTATAGAAAGTAAATAAAGCGCTAGAAAGATAGTCGCTTAATTATCTAAAAAGACTAGTTATTATTAATTACTACTCGTATAAGCTCTTTATCGAAAGCTAAGACGGAGTAGTTTAGAATTAAAATAGATAAACTTCTATCCTAAGTAGCGAGCGCGAGTGGTAGATTATAAATTAGAATTTAGGTATTCTAGTAGCTCTAGGTATTAAGGTAATTTATAAGATACTTAGTTTCGATATTCTTAGTCAAAGGGTATTATAATACGAGGCTATAGTTAAGGTAAAATATATATAGATAGCTAGTTATAAAATCTATAGCTTCGCTAAAGTATAGCTAGATCTAGCTAAATTAACTAGTCGAGTTCTAACGCGGGTAACTACCTATAGAGTCCTTAGCCTATATAGTTCTAATCTACTACTAATACTATATTAACTAAATTTCTACTTTATCCGTCTCTTATTTAAAAAATCCTAACGGATATTTAACTATATATAGAGTTTTCTTTTCTATATCTTAGATAAGTTAAGAAGCAATAATCTTAAATAGATAAAGAACTTATAGAAGTTTAAGAATAGGTTTAGCTATACGTAGTATATAATAAAAAAATATAATAAAAAAACTATAAAAGAGTTATTAATAGCTTTTAGATAGAGTAAAA